>Ga0315274_10006337_pt1 | contig 17230 bp, 15 predicted proteins | sample YL17G02_20_MG_FD_203700 | JGI IMG/M metagenome (GOLD analysis project Ga0315274, IMG submission 203700) | Sediment microbial communities from Yellowstone Lake, YNP, Wyoming, USA - YL17G02_20 | ecosystem: Environmental > Aquatic > Freshwater > Lake > Sediment | place: USA: Wyoming | collected...
CTCGTAGCCAAGCCGAAAAGGCAGTGGGAACGATCAATCGCCTAAAGAACCAAACAATTTTGGTCGAAACGTCAGAAGGGACGATATCGCTCGATAATTCACGGGACGATATCGCTAAAAATTTTCAGGGCCTATTTACAAAACGATTAAACTCGAACAAAGCTTGTCTAACTCAGTCAAATTAGATCGACTATCTCACTTAGCCACCGTCTTGTTGAATACTTCACCGCGGTCATCACCTGCCAGAGCCTCATCAAGCCCCTCCTGATCGACTAGTTCCATACTAATGTTCATCCATAGGTTCTGAGTGATAAGACCGGTGATCAGGCCCAAAAAGAATCTCTTTTGCGTCTCGCGCAAAAACTTGGTGGTGGCGTTCATTGCCCCAGTAGTTGCCTCGTCGGGAGCATTGGCAACCATCTTAATCATACGGTCGAAGCGACTTTCCAACTCCAGGCGAATCATAGAGATTGGACTGACACTCAAACCAACCTTCATTGTATTGAAGGTTAAGCTCTCCACTGGATCAATCCCCGCAAACCCGGTCGATTTGGTCACCCATTCCATAGCATGAGGAAAGGTCTGGCTCATCCGTGGTGGCTTGTGCGCCACGTCGTAGCTGTTCATCTTCATCGATATGGTACCGCTGTACTTTTTACCCTTTGACGTAGCAACCGTATTTACGGAGGTATTCAGTTTGCCGAGCGCATCTTTTGTACCGGTCAATATTGCTGGCGCGATCGGCCGTGGAGGATTGAAGGTCATGCTCCCCGAAGTTGCGAGAGCGATGGTGTCGCCAATTTTTACTACTGGTAGATTAGCTCCTGCAGCAGCGGGAGGCTGGGACATAACGCCAAGTGCCTTCGTTAAGTCCATCGTACCCATATCGCCGCAGTCCAGCGCCTTAAGCGAGCTTAGGGAAAGCAATTTGGTGATATCACCTGCCCCTAAAGCTTCCGTATTTCCGTGAATATCGACAGTAATCTCACCTTCACAAGGTGCCAAATGAACCAGACCGAAGATGCCGAATGGTCCACCCCGACCATCGATCTTTAGAGTGACGTGATACTTAGCTTTCAAAAGGTCACCGAGATCCTTGGGTATCTCAAGCTTCGGAGCCTCCTCGAGGTCTGCCGACTCAACCCGAGGCTCAACCTCGTCGTCAGTTACCACAGCGAGCTTGGGCTGAGCCAAGCCTGCACGAAGAGGGCTAATTTCTGTAGCCTGACCGCAATTTACAAACGCTAAAGAAGCAAAAGCTACTGCTAAATATGGGACAAGCATTCCGTCGATCCTATCGGTACGGTTCTTATGATTTTCCATCCGACGACCCTCCTCAGCGATTCTTGGCCTGCTTGTCTGCTGTGTAAACTCCTGATCGGCCATCTGCACTAAAAACTTTAGCGAAAGATTCAAAAATTGCGTTTTTCTTAAGTCTCAAAGCCAGGATTCCTCTAACCGTACGTTGTGACTGGAAGATTCGGGCTGCAGATGACCTACAATCGACCGTCCTGTTTTTCAGCTGAGTAACTTAGAATCCTCCCACTAGGCCTCCGGTGACTGATTGGGTCATCGGAGGCTCATCCATTTCTGCCGTCAAATCTGCAACCAGAAAACAAAGTATGCAAAACCGAAGTAACGTCGAAAAGATTTACTGCGCCTTTCAGTAATTTGCGGCTCCACATAGGCCATCTTCGTTTACAAAGTAAACGGATGACCGTTGCGACCATCAAGACTTCCGGGGGAAATTCCGATATGCTTGTATAAGGAGCAACCTGATGGAGCGTCCCCAACTTAATCAACACACCGATTTAGCAAGCTACTTTCGGGCAATGGCGGAATTTCGCCGTGAACTCGATCCTAGCTTTTCTGTAGCAAGTGCTAGCCGCGGTGAATACCGCTGCTCTCCAGCCTTGGTGTCGCTGGTACTGAGTGGCAAGCGACACCTAACACTCGATCGGCTTGGTAGTTTCTGCCATATATTTAGACTAAATCCAAAGGAGCGCCTGCAGGTCAAGATGATGCTACAGGGTGCAACACCAGCCATCGAGACTCCGACGGAAGTAAACCTCAAACAAACGGGCCACAGGCGGCGTGTATCCTCGTCTCTTCTAAAAGACTGGTTAAATCCATATGTGAAGGATGCCATTCGACTTGAGTCGGTCCGGCGCGCCGGCCTGCGAGCTATGTTTATCGAGCTAGCTAACATAGCCAGCGAGCGCCGCATTGAGCGGGCTATTAAATTCCTCCGGCATCACGGCTACATTAAATTGAACGAAAAAGGCCAACTCGTCGAGTCTGAGCCGCTAGCTATCGTGCCTGACGCCCAAGCTGATAAACACATAAAAAAATTCCATCATCAGGCGCTAAATATTGCGCAACGCGGCCTAACAGAGTTTGACGTTGATGAACGCTTAGCCCAAGCAATGATCCTCCCTCTCGATGCTCATACTTACATTGAAATGGTCGGCATGATTCGCGAGTTCTCCGAACGCATTCAAAAATTCGCGGAAGATCACGCCCAAGTCGACCGCAGACTTTACCAGGTGATTGTGCACCTAACACCAACTGGCGGCGCTAAGATCGGTCAACTAAAAAAATCCCAGTGAAAGGTCATTCCTATGTTTAGATATCTTTTTTTATTGTCGATGTTGATTCTGCCAAATTTAACATTTACCCCAGCTGCTCATGCCTCAACTTTTATTGGCAATGGTGGCAACCTGCTGGACACGACTCTGCGTTCAACCATTAGTGCCATCGCTGCAGCCAATGAACGAGCGCGGATGGCCGGGGACAGTCTTTGCGATTGCAAGGGCACCTCCAAACAATGCAGCCAACTGCGCGAGCTTAATGAGCGCCAGATTGAATTCTGCGCGGACTTCATTCAGGAACATTCCGCTGACATGGACAAACTACTCAGCCCAAATTCTGGCGTCTCCTTCATTTGGATCGAAAATGGCATCACTGAGCGAGAATCCAAACGCCCTGCTGATGCACTTACGCAAAGACAGAAGAAAAAGATACTAATCGACGAGGAGCGATTCCGCGACCTAAGTAGTGCTGACCGCATTCAGCTAATTACGCATGAGTACTTCCATCTGTTGAAGTGGAAAGGTCGCGATATCGTTGATACTGGAGAGATGGGACCATTTTCGGGCCAGGACGGAGCTCGGCATTTTCTCGATGTACTGGGGGCAGCCTACGTAATCGAAGCCATGCGAGCAGAAGTGATTCCATTGCAGTCGTCGGACTATAGTTCGCCGTTTTATCACTTCCGGGTCGGCCTTTCGTATGGAACGCAAAAGGAATCAGACAGTGTAAAAGCTAGAAGCTTTGTCTCAAGAGATACAGGTGTAACCAACTTAAGTCTCAGCTACTACAGACGGGCAAGTTCAAACTTCGGTTTAGCCCTTCGTTACCTAAATGAATCGGCCACTAGCAACACCGGAGGCGTGACGGGAAGCATAGAGCGCGAAGTCGGCTACCTAGGGATTGAATGGCGCAGTATGTTGATCGGTGGAGAGCCCGACAGTTGGTGGTCGCTTGTTCATTACACTGTGATGATTGGCGCGGGTGGCGGAACGATGAAACACACAATTTCCGACAACTTCAATTCCTTTGATGAAGGCTCTAAAGGATACGGCGGCTATTTAGAAGCGAATTTACATGCCCCGCTAAAATTTGGCTTATTTGCCAACATCGGTGCCTCTCTTGAGTACCTACCTTATCAATTAAAAACGCTTGAAATAAAACAGAAAAAACCAACTAAATCGATTCTTTGGGGGGTAAGTTATGGCTTTTAAATTCAACAATCTATGCATGATCGTAGTCACGTTTGCCACCGCATTCACTCTCAGTAATTGTAGCGGGTCAAATTCTGCATCATCCAAAAACACTATAGGTTTAGCCGTAAACCAAGATCCACTGACCTATCGATTTTTCATGAATGCTGGAAGCCCCACCTTTTATGGGTACGACACCTATGCGAATCGGATCAACGTTGTGAAATCTGGTGACATCCAGGTGCAGACTTCCAACGTACTGTCGGTCCCTGCCAGAACTGATTCTTGGTTTGCCGGACCAGCTGGGAAGTTTTATTTCGCCTTTGAAGGCCGCGAGCTTTTCACCCTGAATCCGACTGACGGAGCTAAAACTAGCATCAAAACGTTTGCGGGGACTATCAAATCGGTCGCATCTGATACCGATCAAGGACTTTATGCAGTTGTAGACGAATATTTTTCAATCACTCTCATGATCGTGAGCAACGAGGGTCAAGTACTCAGTCAATGGACCGGCGGTCCGGTACTTGGCCAGGGAGTTGTGGTGGCAGCAGGTGATATTCTTCCCAGCGGCCAACTGCTCGTGGTCAGCGACAAGGCCACAGCTGCGCTGATCGATGTCAAAGCTTCTATCGAGAAGAGCACTTGGACTTTTAAGAAACTTGACCTAGCCTTATCAGGGATGAACTGGGTAGCACCGATTTCTGGGAGCGTAGACAGGGCTCTCATATCTGATGCTAAAGGCATCTACCTGATCGACACACAGGCTGGAACTACACTGGATTCTGTGATTCCGACAGGGACATTTTCGGTTCAAAAATTAGGTAAACCGCATCTTCGCTATTTCGACACACCGAACAACAAGTGGATTTTTGTATCGGGCACCACCGGCGACACACTGCTCAAGCAGGAACTGCCAAATGCTAGTGGCGCTAATTCTCAAAGCGCAATTGAGATGGTCTATCTTACTAATGATTATCTCAACGCGATCACGTCAGCTACAAAAGACAAACAGCGGCGAGTTTTGAGTGTGCGATTTTCTGATGCTTTGGTTGGATTTTCTGAGGACGTGAGAACAGACAGTAAGATTGGTTTCAGCGACGATGCATTTATTAGCTTCGATGCGAGCCCACTTGGATCGATTGGAATCACTAATCTTCGTACTTCGACCAAGGAATCATTTAAGGGGTTCAATCGCACGATCTTACAGGAACAGCGACGTTGAAACTTAGATTTTCTCATGCTAAAATTGGTCAACTTAAGGAGAACCACTGATGAACGCATCCAGTAAAACTGCAGCACTCGGACTTACAAGTGCAATTACCGCCGCACTAACTGTGGGCTGCGGTATGCTACCCAAGAGTGCGAAAACAGAGCCTAGCAGCTCAACGGCACAAGGCCAGCAGCAGGGGCAGGGCCTGCCGCTTGAGACTAGTTTGCTTGTGGCCGATGATCTGAAGGTGAGTGCAAGGTATACCCTTTTGACAATCTCGAGATCACAATTGATTGATGATCTAAACAAAGAATACTTGCTCTATAATAATCAGCCCAAACCGAAGGCACCTTCGAATTCACAGACCGCCGATCAGAGCAAAGACTGTTTTGCCACTAAGGACCTGACTGTCCAGGCGAACAAGACATCGGTGAAAATATTCGGTTCTGTCGACGGCACTGACTGTTATAAACAAGAATACAGCAAATCAGGCGTCAACCTGGTTAGCGTGAAAGCGATATACCGGACGAATTTTTACCTCACATGTTCATCCAAAGACCTGGCTTATTTGAATGGCAAGAAAGTCAGCGAAATCGTCAGCGAAGGTGAACATTTTGGCTGTACAAATGGCACTGAACTGAGCCAGACCGTAACTGAAGTTGAATCAACAACGATTACAGATGGCATTACAACTTTGGGAAAGAATCACACCGTTGATCACGCCGGCACTAAAAGCTTTGGCCCCTGTAAATTTTCAATCTCAGGAACCACCGACACAACAGGAGATGACTGCATCAGTTTCACTAAGATCGAAAATCTACAAAAAAATTCGGTAGACGGAGCAGATGTCGATGAAACTAAGACTGCAACTATTATTCAATACTCAGCTACAGGCTTGACCGACGACACCTCCGCCAGCACCAACGTTTGGCACAACACCGGCAAGATCGACCTCATCTACAATAACTGGACCGGAACCGTAACCTACAAAGGTAGCAACACGGCGCCAACTTATTCCCTTAAAGAGACACCTACCAGCACACCAATCACTGGTTCGTTAACTGCGACTGAAGCTGAATATTAAGCATGCTAAATGTTGCGTTCTTTGACGGCTATAATCGCAGATTCTCGAATCTGCCGCCAAACCTCAGCACTGTTATCGATCTTTAAATGATCGATAGGTAACTCAATATTTTCGGAAGCGCCTGGGATCGCTGATGAGTGCAGATAAGGCGTCCTACTCTGATAGTAGTTTGACCACTTGCCTACACTCTCAGCTATTTGTTGGTATTCTGACTCGGAAATGTCGCGAGGAGCGCCAAGACAGCCCATGATATTTGGCGGCCTGCAGGTGACGCGACTAATGGGGTCGATGGTGACTAACCTGTCGAAGTGTATTTGATCAGCTAGTTGTAGCGCCAGCTTGAGTGCCCACCACCCGCCGTGTGAATGGCCTACAGCATGGAGGCGCTGCACACCATGCGTCTGGGTAAATTCAGTTACTTTTTTAGCAAGACGCTCTGGGGCAACCTCACTGACAATCTTAGGGGCCGCAGACGATGCGTAATAGATACGCCCAGTGACTGTATGGCAAATTAAGAAATAATCGACGTCTGCTGCGTACTGACTGCGCAAATCCCGCACGACCTCGTCAAACTGAGTGTACATACTGAGACCATACGGAGAACTGGCGTCACTACCAAATGGATGACAGCTCGCATTACCACCAAAGACCAGCGCTGCCCATTTAGGCTGCGCATCTTTCGAGAGACTAGACAGCCTACTTGAATTGGCTGGCGCTCCGCAGCCCTGGAACGTCAAGGCTGCCAGACAAGCCAATGTAGACAAGGACAGCCGAAAGCCTCGAATATATTTTTGGCGCAATCAAGATCTCCCAGGGTAATCATAATCAGCTAAAGACTATAATTACCTTGTAAAGGTTTAATAAAAACGCCACCGGCAATACTGGCTTAAACCGAATACATCTGGATCTTTTGACTACAGCTATCATATAGGAGATGTTGCCGGATGTTCAACTCCACTAGCAAACAGCAGTACGGCGCCCAGCCAACTCGTAGATCGCCTGTGCAGCACGGGCGGCCCCGCACTCCGAAAACTTAGATGACATCTGCTTGGCACGTTGGCTAAAATTCGGCTCGTGAACCAGCCGGTCGATGGCTACCTCAGCCCGGCCAGCGTCGTAACGGTCCGCTCGTATGGTGAGCCCGACACCAAGGCGCCTGATGCGCGCCGCGTTGTCCGGTTGATCATGTGAAAACGGTACGACCAATGTAGGCTTACCAGCTCTGAGCACCCTAGACAGGGTCCCAATACCACCGTGATTGATGATCGCCTTGGCCGCAGGAAAAATGTTGCTATAGGGCAGGTACTTCATTTGCAAAAATCGTGTTGGATCTGCATCTACGCCATCCAAATATTGGTCTCCAGATATAAAAAGAGCTCTTAGGTTAAGTGCCGCGAGCGCCTGGTAACTCTCCGCAAAAAAATCGCCACGAAGGTGGACGACTGACGATCCTAACGTCACAATAACAGGCGCATCACCTTTTACGAGGAACTTGTCAAGACGCTGCGTATCATAGGCAGGCAGCGGCGCATCGACTTCGAACATGCAGGCACCGGTTTGTATCGTGTGCTGAGGCCAATCTCTTTGCGGCTCCCCAAATACAGAATCAAAGAGCGCAAGATTTAAATATGGTGAATGCGACCCGATCAAAATAGGAGGAGAATCTCCACGCAGGCCGAGCGAGCTGCGGAACCTGCCCACCTCCTTGGCCAAAGGGGCCGCCATCCGCTTGAGCATACGCTGCATCACACCACCAACAAACGGAGAATGGCGCGCCAACCCGCTGATCATCGGAAAAATCGGCAAAAACGGAGCGTCATATCGCGAAAAAAGAGCCACAGGAGCCAAAACAGTGGCCACCCACGGCTTTGCATGGATCTCCGAGCTAATCATGCCAGCAAGCCCAACTGGATGCGTGACCGTAACATCATGGCAGGCAACATGTGACTCGATCTCCCGATACGACTCAGCAAGGCCCGGCACAAGTAGCTCAGTCACGAGACTAATCGTACCCATCTTAGGATCGGTGATGGCATCGATAATAAGCTGGTCTTCGGATCTGAAGTGCGGGCCGACTGGCACGTAGGCAAAACCGAGCTGTTTGACGGTCTGCTCATACATTTTTACAGTGGCGATAGTCACCTCGGCACCTAGCACCCTCAGGGCGACTGCCATAGCCAGAAATGGCTCCAGATCTCCGAGAGACCCCCAGGGATTTAGCAGGACTCGCATCATCAGTCTCTCCACCTGGCCGGAAAATATTTTACTCGAGAACCTGCACTTGTTATCGTCGGTGCAAGAATAGTTCCGGATTTTGACTCACATAGTGAAGGAGCGGATTATGAGCGAAGTACTAGTTGTAGCGAGCAAGGTCAAAAAAATGATCAAAGACAAATCCGGAATGAACACCTCGGCCTCGGTTATGGACGCACTAACGAAGTTAATTGAACGCGAGTGCCTCAAGGCTATTGAGCGTGCCGGCGAAGATAACCGCAAAACTGTGATGGACCGCGACTTTACGCCTTAATCTTTGACTGCTTAATCTGTGACTGCTTAACCTTTTCTAGCGCGCCTTCTGGACTTCAATCTGCTGCCTGATTGCAGCCATAGCAGGATCGTCGAAGCCAAAGCTGAAATAGTCTGAGTGGTAAGGCGTACCATCGCTTCGATCGGGTATCGCCTGCCATATCATCGTCCCGGCGTAACCTGCTTTGTTAGCGGCTTTGTAGGTTTCAGACAGCCACTTGCCCCGGTTGCTATAGTAGCCATTTGATTTTACCGCGTTCATAAAGCCGCTATTATCGGTTGATACGTAGCTACTGAATCCCACTTCTTCCAAAACTATCGGTTTACCAGCTGCATGCGCGGTACGAGCCCGATCGTCAATAATGTTTGGTACGAACCAACTAAAAAAATCAGCTTGTGGAATGCCCCAGTTATCTAGCAAAAAGTGTACTGTGGCAAAAGACACGTTAGGAAGTTTAATATTGCGATCAAAGTCTATGCCCTTTGATCCATCATGCAGCCAACCGTGCCTACTGCGGTCACCTGAAACTCGGTAGCCCTCTTCACCCGTAGCAATCAAGTGGTTCGTATCTATGCTACGGACGTAGGACGTTGTAGCCGCAAGCCATTTGTAGACCAAATCGCCTGGCCTGCCACTGACTAAAGATTTACAGCTTGCGTCGATATTGCCGGATGTTTCGTAGTTGTCGGTAGTGTGCGGCTCGTTGGCGACTTCAATCGCCATGATCGCTGGATCGTTTTTGTACTGGAGCCCATTTACTGTATTCACTCGATTCAGTATCTTAGCTATATAATCCCGGTAGGCAGAGATGACCTTGGGATTGCAGTAAAACGCCTGTTTGCTCTCACCCTGACTACCGTAGACTCGCGTCCACCAGCCCATGCCGCAGTATGAGGGTTCAAAGTTCACGAGGGGTAAAATAATTTTCAACCCTGCATTACCAGCTTCTGCAATCACACGATCGAGATAACTCAGCGCGTCTTCGTTGTACCTGCCATCACGTTCCAAGATCGGAGGATTCACAATGGCGGGCTCAGGGACTCCAGGCTCGCGCCAGTCACTGGGCGTGTCGCAGGAAAATCCCCAGAAGCGGATGACTCGCATCCCAGAGTCGGCGGTCTTCTTCATGATATCTTTGACATCCGCATCGCTGTAGCGCACGTCACGCACGCCGAGGCGGTAGAAGTTTGTCCCCTGAAAGGCAAAAGGACGTCCGTTTAGGACGAAACCAGTCCCGTTCACCTGCACAAACGCCTGCGACGTCGGCGTCGCTGCAACAGACTGCGAAGGTCCTGCTCCGGGTCCAGAAGGCGGTGCAGGCTTTGGCCCCTTACCAACCTGAATTAAATCATCGATATGGCGTCCGCCGTCGCGATCAGTTCTACAGGCGAACAAACCGAAGCATACGATCATCAAAACTCGGCAGTGGGAACTCAGAAGCATCAGAACACTCCGCGCTAGCTTGTCATTTAACCCAAATGCGTCCGAAGAAAATTGACGACACGCTTGCGTGCATCTTTTTCCGCCTTAGGATTGTGACCTGTGTGAATAGGCAAGGCCTGACCGAGTAAGGCTAAACCAACATTTGGAGATTTGTTCATAAAACTATGTCCGGCACTGCGGTAGTTCTTTACGTCGGCCGGAATGCTCTCTTTTTTTACTTCCTGCTTCAGACGCTTAAAATGCGATGCAAACGCAAGGTCCTTGCCACCATAACTGGCGACAATTGGGCAGGCATCTTTAAGGCTCGCCGGCACATGACCATAAAATGGCGCTGCCACTTGGAAAAGTCCAGTCTTGGATAAAAGCAAGGCGAATCCGCCGCCCATACAAAGGCCGAGTACTGCCGTTTTAGAGGCGTCAACTTCCGGCTGTGCCACCAAACATTCTCTTGCGGCCAGCAAATCATCGACACCGCGACCGCGCTCATTCTTCAAATCGGCCATCAATCGGCGGATACAGCTAAGCCAAAGACCTCGACTAAAAAGATCGGGGATCATCACGGCAAAACCTTCGGCAGCGAAGGAATCGGCTAATCGACGCATCTCGTCGGTCATGCCGAAGGCTTCGTAGATAAACAAGATACCCGGAAATGTCCCAGATGTTCCTGCCTCTGCCGGACAGACAAAATAGGCTGGCATCGCGACGCCGTCGGCGCAGCGAAATTCCGCCACTTTGCTAGCTACCGGCTGGCTCAACAAAACCCTCTCAAAGTCGGCTTAGTCATAAAAAGGATGACACAAGTATAATTAATATCAGACCTTCGTCCCCTGTAGTATAGCACGACTATCTAGCACGAAAGTTGGATTCGTTGTTCTCAGGAAAAATGGCACGATGGAGGCTGAACATGCAAAAATTGTTACTATTTAAAACCTCACAAATAGCCGTCCGCTCCGGGATCATTCTCCTGCTCATGAGCTGTGGCCAAACCGCTACCAACGACACTAAATTGAAGACAAACCTAGGCAGCATCGGCAATCAGCTCGTCAAAGATACTTTCGAACAGTACCGAAATAAAGCAGAACACTGCCGCGCGTCGTCCGCAGCTCCCCGCGTCCTAGTTACGGGGTTTGGCCTGTTTAGCGACGTGGAATATAACATCTCGGGTACCGTCATCAGCTCTTTCGCGGATCCAAACTTTATTGGCTCGAACATAGATTACAACGGCCTCATGGTACCATCGGCCGATGCATCTAGGGGCCGTTTAGATTTTAGTGATCTCGGGGGCCGCGCCGAGAATCGAACGATCCGCATCAGCGGACAGGAGTACGAACTCTGCCTGCTAACGCTAGACGTACTTTGGGACTTAGCAGCCGCTATCGTCATGGATGAGGCGCATGCATTCCGCCCAGACCTAATCATCATGACCGGTCGCGGCCGCAAAACACACCAAGCTGTCTGGGAAGGCTACGCGCGCAATCAAACAAAAGCAGTCAGTGGCTACCTATCCAGTGGGGCAAGTGCCGAAGGGAGCAATCTCCCCGTCGATAGCGAGATTCCTGTTCTGCCCTCACTAGCAACTGGGGCAGAGCTGCGCATGAGCTGGGATAGTGCCATGCTGAAGTCTAGCACCGAGCAAATCATTTCAGATATCAATCCGGACTTTGCCGCCGCAGCTCCCTCAACATGGTCATCAGGCAATGACTATATCTGTAACAACATAAGTTTTGTCGCCCTGGCGGCACGAGAGCATAAGCAAATTAGCCTTGCTGGTGGCATATTAAACTTTTCGCCCGAGCAGTCAGATTTAGCACAAGCAACGAAAATCGGCTTTCTACATTTTCCATCTGCTAGCGACAACAATCCAGCGCAGGTGATGGGTTGGATCAAGGTGCTGGCAACGGCAATTCATGCCAGCCTATCGTCTAACTTTAAGTCAACATCGACATCAGACAGTCCTTAGACAACTGCGGCCGACCGCACACAATCTCCCAACGGCACGCTCTCGGTCTGCAAAATTCATAAATATCAGGTAATTACACCCAAGCAGCGAGGCCTCGCCGGCACCCTTCGCGGCAGGGCAAATCCTTGGCACACTTGCTGCAAACTTAAGATTGCACACAAAGCAAACGGAACTTCCTCCTCTTAAATATTCGGAGTCGGACATGGGAAACCTCACTGGCATCCAAAGTCAACTAAACTTCGCTTTAACCGGAGTCACCTTGGCCGCAAGTTTAGCAGTAGCACTTTCCGGATGCGGCAAGCAGTCAGCGAGTACCGCCCTTTCAACAGCCGTAGATCAGTTGACGAACAGCGTCTGGGCTAAGCAAATGATCCTTGCCTCAGATTCGTCGGCGATGGGCATCAAATCATCGAGCAAAATTGAACGCATACTTTTAGTCAAGATGTCTAAGGTCAGTGGTAAATTAGAAACCTCAGAACAGGCCTGCGATGTGATATCGACAGCTACTGGTGGCGCGACGCTAGTATTCCCTGAAGCCTTCAAACGCAGCCTACCAATTCGCATGGCGTCCTACCAAATAAGCGAGGATGCACAAGGAGTGGCACTTGCGGGCACACAGGCAGTCGAAGTGCTAGGTGCAAAACTAGCAGACGACAACACAGATTCAATTCCCACGAGTGCTGACGATGACTCCGTAGTGGATCAAGATGGTGATGGGCAACCTGGGGTCACCGTTGACATCAGTGCTAAAGCTGCATTTGTCACGATCAAGGGCAAGGTTTATCTGGTACAGCGCACGATCACCCAAGAAACCGGTCGCTTGGAAAGCGCTGAGTTGATCCGCGGAAACATTAAGTGGTCGACTGACCAGAAAATTATTGGATCGGATTCCAAAATATTGGGCGCCGTGCAGCCCACCATCACAGAGCTGCCCGAGCAAAGCGTATTTACCATGCGCAAAGTTAGCGACACCGACACCTGTGCTAGTATATTGAGTCGTAAAGACCAATTATTTAGCAGGGCGGAATGACCCCTTCGACGAACACCACGCAAAATTTTGACGTCACGGTCATAGGTATTGGCGGCATGGGCAGTGCCGCCTTATATCACTTAGCAAAACGTGGCAGCCGAGTGTGCGGCGTCGAGCAGTTCAGTCCCGGCCACAATCTTGGGTCTTCCCACGGTGATTCGCGCATGATCCGCGCGGCCTATCACGAACACCCGGACTACGTGCCGTTAGTCCTTCGGGCCTTTGAGCACTGGCGCCGGCTAGGCGACGAGTCCGGCCAAATCTTGCTAGAGACTCCTGGCGTGCTTATGGTCGGACACGACGGTAGCAAGGTGCTTGCGGGGATGCGCGACAGCGCGATGCTGCACGGCATTCCCATCGAAGACATCGCCAGAGACGACTTCGCACAGCGCTTTCCCGGCTTCTCATTACCACCTGATATGCAGTCCACCTTCGAGCCAGGTGCTGGGTTCGTTCATGTAGAAGCTGCCGTCAGACAGATGACGGCATTAGCTGTACAAGCGGGCGCAACACTCTATCAAGAGGAAACCGTACTTAGCTGGCAGGCAAAACCGCACGCTATAGAGGTGATCACAGATAAGCGCCGCATTAACACCGAGCGCCTCGTGCTCACGGCAGGTCCTTGGATTAAAGACTTGCTCGGCAAACTAAATCTGCCTCTGCAGTTACATAAAATGATGATGCTCTGGTTCTCTCCGCATAATAAACCTGCGCCAAACCAGCCAGGCTTTGGCTATGACCTGCCAGGCGGCTTTTACTACGGACTGCCACAAGTCTCACCCTACGGCATAAAAGTCGGCAAACATGTTGCTGAAGATCCGATTGATCATCCAGACTCTTTCGACCGGACTTTAACGCAGAGGCACCTAGAGCCAATCAGTCGCTTTGTGAAGGCCTACTTGCCATTTCTTAGTGACCAGGTGACGCGACACGCTTCCTGCATCTACACCATGACTCCTGACGAACACTTTATTGTGGATCAGTACCCGAGCGATCCGAGAGTAGTGTTTGCCTCAAGTTGCTCGGGACACGGTTTTAAATTCGCGCCGGTCATCGGCGAGATACTTGCGGATCTGTGTCTAAACGGATCGACAGAGCTACCAGCGGACTTTCTGCGTTTGGGTCAGCGATTTGCTTAGGGTAGTGATCTACGGATTAAAGTCGCTCAGAGGTTTCACGCTTCGTATTTTCAATTCAGATAAAATCCGTTTTAAGTCGCGACCATTCCGCTAACAAGGCTACGTCTTCATTGATCTTTTTTTAATTCTTCGCATTTTACTAAAGCTTCCGATGACACAATCCGATACCAGTGCAATTCGTGTCGTAGATTGGAGAGAAACAACGCTTGGGACCACCAATCGATGTGAGTAGGAGTCTTCGATGAAATGGATTGTACCTATAGTTGCACTAAGTGTGTTCGAGTTCAGTTGCAGTCAGAAAGCGGCACAAAAAGATTTAAGAACTGCTCAGCCATCTGCTAGTCGCGTAGACAGTAGTAACTTAGCGGGCCAGTCTGGACTGCCATCAAGCCCAACTCCCCAGGCCGCACAGCCACCTGCGCAGCCCCCCAAGATAGACGCTCCGCCACCACCAGCGCTGTCGCTCGATGGGACCTGGGAGTCACCCTGCGAAGTGGATCCGGATACGATGACCTCGAATGGCTTCGTAGAAATCTACCGAGGATCCGATTTAACTTATATGCAATTGACTCTCTTTTACCTAGACAGCAAATGCACGGACCTCGGACGGACAGTTAGCATAAGATCTACATACAAAATGGGTAAGCAAAGCTCTCGAGTACCCGGTGCCTTCGAAGTCGACTACAATGTAACCCAAGTGCTGGTTACTCCTGCCACCGATAGTATCGCATCTGCACTTACCGAGGACGCTAAGACAAACGGTGTCGCCGCCTGTGTTGGTTACGAATATAAGGCCAACACGCCGACAGATGTCAGTAAGTGTGAACTAACTGCCCCGACATATTTCGACATCGTCAAACTTACTGGCACACAGCTGCAGTCCGGCGATTGCACTGCGCAAGGTGTTTGTGAGACGGCCGAAAAGCGAGCCACATCACTGGACAATGCGACAAGATCGCGCAAGTGAACACGCCGCATGAAGAACGGCGGTAGCAGTGTGCCCCCAGACCAAAGCGATACCGATACTGACAGAAAATCGCTTGGCTTCTACACTGCTCCAACGCGGGGACTCACTTCCGCACCGTTAGACGATATTCGCATGCCCCCATAATCATAGGGCTATTATTGCGTATTTAAATTCCTCCTAAAGTATCGTCACTAAGTTGCCGTTAAGAAAAATAAGCCCGGTGGAATTTAGAGAAACGCGCAGTAAGGAGAATCAAATGAGGACTCCGCTTTCTCTATCCTACACTCTAATCCTGAGCCTAACCTTGAGCAGCTGCAGTAGCGGCTTTGGTGACAGGAAAAAATTAGGCCGTCAGTCGTCTGCGACTAGCTCGGGGGGCTCGAGTGCTTCTGGAGCAGATATGACCGATCCGGCGACACAGGCCGCAGAAAAGACCAGGTTGGTCGCCGAGGGAAAAAAATCAGTTGAGAACCTAGGCAATCTGAAAGCCCAACTGGAAGATCTCCAAAAGAAGCTCGATCAACCCGACGCTGATTTAAAGAAACCGCAGGAACTCCTTACCTCACTCTCCTTAATCATTGCAGACATAGAAAAAGGCGCGGCGTCACTAAAAAATGTCGCCGAGTCTTACAAGGCTGTTTCGGAAGGAAAAGCACCGGGGAAAACGGCCGGACTACTGGGCCTTACTGATTCGGCTTCAGATCAATCGCTCGTAGACGCACAAATTATGCTGCGGCGAGTAACGCGCCTTGCTGCGGCGGCAGATGAGTATTTTTTAAAGGGTAAAGAAGACTGCAAAAACGATCCAACCCCGACCTTCTCCGGCTTTAGCGCCGCATCATTTTACCGAGTGAATTTTGAGCACTGCCGAGGCGTCAATCGCGGGTCTCCCGAATCAGTAGCCGCTGCAGCGACGCTTGGCCTCCGGGAATTAGGAGTTTTGGAGATCATTGGGATCATCGTCAGAAGTCTGATTACTCTGGTGATGAGGATCATGACTGCGTTGGTTCTTGGTTTTCTATACGGCGATGATGGGTCTCAACTGTTGTTGAATCCATTACTTGGCCAGGTGATGCATCACAACAAAACCAAGGCGATCTTCTGGGGCACAAGTTGGAAAAATGATACCAGCGACATCATCCCTGGCATCGATCACTTTCTGAGCGCGTGGGGAAATTCTCATCCGGCGAGCCTAGCCAATGAATATTATGACATTCACGGGCCAATCACGGCGAAATCAGAGTATCTGGGTCACGTAATTATCGACACTCCAACAAAACGACCAGCAGATTGGGTTAAACCTCTGTTCGATATCATGGCTGAGGTCTGCAAATTGACGAACAACGATCCAGACAAAGACACAATTTACATGGTCTACACAGATACGGATAACGGCGAATTCCCGGTTGGTGCAATACATTACCCCGGCCTCTGCGGTCGCAAACCCTTCCAGATCACGTGGATGCCAAAAGTAATCCAGACCTCCGGGGTCTATGAGGACACATCGGGACATTCACCTATGTTAAGCCATCTCGCCAATGCTAGTGCTCATGAAATTTGGGAAACGATGGCGAATCCTTTGGGTGACGGCTGGTACACACTCGTGGATTTGGGCGAAGTTGGCGATAGATGTTACACTACGTTCCCACCTACGGAAGGTCAACTGACGACACTTTCCGATGGCTCGAAGTGGCGCCTACAATCACTTTGGTCTAACGCGGCGTTCAAGGCTAAGAGCGGTATAGGTGAAAAGAAGGCCTGTATTTACTGAGTGAGCATTAGGCCGGTGATGAGGTCACGAACCATCGGCCATAAACTTCGGACATTAACTGGGGATCAGGTAATGAGCGCAAGCGCGCCAGTACTGATCCCCTTTTCACATGATCTCGAGCAGTTTACTGCAAGTTACCGGCAAGAAGTCTTCGTCACCGGATTCCAGCCCCAACCACCGTTGCTTTCAGCTTGGCTGCGATCACAGTAACCTTGGCTGTTTTGTGGCGCGCAAGGTGAGTTCGTCGCGGCATTCCAGCCCCAACCGTTGTTGTTCGCTGCATTGCTGTAATCGCAATAGTTGCGACTTGGACTTGC
>Ga0315274_10006338_pt1 | contig 17229 bp, 1 predicted proteins | sample YL17G02_20_MG_FD_203700 | JGI IMG/M metagenome (GOLD analysis project Ga0315274, IMG submission 203700) | Sediment microbial communities from Yellowstone Lake, YNP, Wyoming, USA - YL17G02_20 | ecosystem: Environmental > Aquatic > Freshwater > Lake > Sediment | place: USA: Wyoming | collected...
TGCTACCAGGAGCAGGTGAGCATCCTTTGTCTGCTGGTGTATTTCTTGGGACAGCACCGCCGCCTGGTCAGGAAAATATCAGCCCCCCATTTACAGAGATGATGCTGCACTAACCAAGAATCGTCGAACCATAGTCTCTTAAAAAGGTGGTTATCTTGGCGCAGTAAACAAGCCCGGCAGCCCCGTCATTGGCGGACCAGAAAAGACCCATTCGAGGCGGTCTGGTATGATGTACTTCGTTGGCTACAGCATGACCCCGATGCTACAGCAAAGGCATTGTTCTATCGCCTGCATCGCGAGTACCCCGGGCGGTTCCCCGACGGTCAGCTCAGGACACTCCAGCGTCGCGTCCGGCAATGGCGAGAGATAATGGCAAGAAGGCTTGTGTATACCTGTATGAACGAAAAGGCCGAGACAGCGGAAATTGGAGTCGTCGGTGCTGGCGGCGCGCTATGCAGTTGAGGCCCATACGTTTCACGGGGGGATGTTTTTCGAAAGGTGCCGAATCGCTTTCACGATTTTTCGCCGCCCCCATGGGGGCGGGCTTACCCCGAGGCGTTGACCTGCTTATGGGTTCTGGTTATAGTAACATTCATAGCTGAGGCAACGGGGAGGGAATTTATTATTGACGTCAGACAATGCCATAATGCCCCTTTTCAAATGATACGGTTTTCGCATCAATTCTGAACGTTCTGTGCCCAAATAGGTTTTGTATCAAGTCAGCCTCTTCTCGGCATGGTAATCGGCAGGAAGAATCTCACATCCCCATACATTCTCTGGGGAATGGAGAACCCCGCCGCGCACCTTACCCGCTATAAGCAGATGTCGCTGTCCTCTGTGTGGTGAGCCTGTACCAGTGCATCTCCTCCACGGTGTCGAGACTCCTGCCCTTCCAAGTACAGGTACCTGTGAAGGCCTCTAAATCCAGGGCCATGCCAGAGGCAGTCCGCTTAGTCATCACAAACAGGTCACAACCTCCGCCGCCGTAGAACTATTGTGAACAGCCCTGTTATGCATAGTAGTATACTGGATGGTACCGGTACCACCGTTACAGTAAACGACGTAGAGTAGATATCCGGATCCAATAAGGTAGAACTCGTCCACGTCATTGTGTCGTCCGTGGTGTTGTCGGTCACCTGAAAGGTGGTAACCTCTCCGGCAGTTGCCCCAGCCGTGAAGGTAAACGTCCCTAGCAAGGTCTGGCGAACTCCTGAGCCCGGGAATGTCTCATCAGCAAGTACTCCCGAGGTGTGCCCCAGATCCCGCATCTCGAAGATAGATGCCTCATCATCCGCGAGGGTAATTGTCGGCCCAAAAAGGTCATCGAAGTCCGTCTCATTTGCGGAGGCACTCGCTATGACCACCGGCTGACCAAGCGAACTAGCTGTTCGTTGCACCAAGACACCCGCGCTGAAGAGCCCATCTTCGGTCAAAAGTAACGAGACATCAGGGTCTGTTACGGTCTCCTGAAGATACACTGGAACATGGATTGAGAGATTTGGAAGCACATCGTAGTTCGGTTGGCTGACATAGTAACTGAATGTTAGATTCCCACGAACCAGACCACAGGGCAGGAAACTTCCCACCACTGCGGCAAGCATGACAAATAGATTTCTCATACGCCTCCTCCATTCCATGTCTGCTATTAATGCAAACAAATTTAACGTTTTATAGAATACCTTGGATACAAAAATATGTCAACTGTTTTATATCTTTCTCCCCAGCCTCAGCCGGAACTGAGTATAGTCCAGGGAATCAACGATCCCGTCACCGTTGTAGTCAAAGTAAGAAAGATAACCTGCTTCACCAAGATGCTTGCCAAGGCTTTTTCGGAACATTAACAGGTCAGTCGTATCTGTGTCTCCATCACCGTCGCTATCGCCGAACAGCCGATAGAAGCTAAGGATACTGTCGCTACCAGAGAGTGTTTGTCCGAAGTCATCCTGTACGCGATTCGCGTACAACTGCAACGTATAGCGGCCATCGGCAAGAGAGCCGTTGACAACGCTCGGTCCCATGAACGTCAGCACGTACGTTTTCCGATCATTCGATGGATTGGACACTACGATGGTTGCCGCCGGGGTGCCGTCGGCCCGGGTCAACTCGAAGGCGTTGGCAGCAAGTGTCACTGCCGTGTTAAAGGTGTACGTGATACTCGTAACCATAGACCGCTGAGCAGCACCATCGTTGATAACTGCCTGTACCTGAGGACTAAGTGCAGAGACCGTAACTTGATGCTTGGCGACGCCCACCCCACTATCGTCATCCGTGACACGGACGGTCATCGTGTAGGTGCCGGGATTGGTGTAGGTCTTATTTAGCGCGAAGGTATTGTCCTCATTAAGCGCCAGCGACTGAGGCTCAGAGCCATCACCATAGTCCACCGTGGCAGTCCAGGTGTCCAGCACTCCGAGGTCCTTGAAGGAACCGCTGCTGACGAACGGCGTCCCAACCACCGCAGTGTTGACCTTCGCGATGGAAACGGTCGGGGGCGCATTGATGATGCTGATCGTTGTCACGTAATCCGTAAATCCCCCGTCCTTGTCGGCGATCCTGGCCCGAACGGTGCGGGAACCCGGCCCATCGGCGAAGTAAGAAGCGGGAATAGTAGCGTAGGCCGAGGTCACGTTGGCCAAATCGAAGACCCCATCGTCGTCGAAGTCGTAGCTGTACCAGAAGCCCGCGGCCGCATCCGCCGCTGATGGTTCGTACTGCTGCTGGAACCCCACGTAGCCGGGGGTGCCTTCATTTACCCAGTCGCTTTGGACCAGTACCGCGGTCGGTGCGACGTTTAAAACTGTAACGGTAATCTGTTCTGAGTCGCTTTCGCCATAGCTATCCTCGACCGTTACAGCCACTATATATGTTCCGTTGTCAGCGTAGACATTTTGCAACTCAAAGGTCTTGTCAGTCAACGACAACGGCTGAACACCAGAGCCATCACCGTAATCGACTACTGCCGTCCAGGTGTCGCCTACGTCAGGATCGGTTAAAGAGCCGGTGCGAATAAAGGCCTCACCCTCGTTGATCGTGGTGTCGGGGCCGGCGTGGACTACGGGTGGTTCGTTGGGACTGGGTATGGACGTCAGCGCGTCTGGCGAATCCGGTGGTCCTTCGCTATTGCCGACATTGTCCCTGGCGCGGGAGTAAAAGGTGTAGGTATGACCTTTTTCGCCGGAGAAGACCGCCGAGTTGTCAACTGTCTGCGCCAGCCACGATTCGTATGGACCCGCATCCGTTGAGACATAGATGTCATAACTGGCCAGGCCGGAACCTTCGCTGTCGTCTACCCCGGACCAGGACACTACGAAATTGGCATCGGTCTGGGTTGATGAAAGGGCGGCCACGTTGCTGGAGGGGGCGGCGGCGTCGATGACGTTGGAGGTGACGTTGGTGTCAATAGGCTCCTGTGTGTCGAAGACGATGGTAGCCGAGTTGGTGATGATCGTACCGGTGGTCCTGTCGGTCTTCGGACGGACGGTGTAGGTCACGTGCCCTTGGCCGCTGTTATCGGTGTCGTTGGGCGGCAGGAAGCCCATGTCGGCGGCGGTCGGGGCCTCGCCGGTGTCTGGCTCTATGCTGGCGAACGTCCAGTGGACGATGCCCGTGGTGGGGTCGATCCCGGCGTCGATGCGGACCAGCAGGTTCGTGCCGTCGGGGCGCAGGTCCACCGTGGCTGTGTAGAAGCTCCGCCCGGCTGGGACGGTGATGACGTGGCTGCCAAAAGCAATCTCGCCCAGCCGCAGTGTTCGCCAATCCAGGTCGCTGTCGAGTTGGTCGGTGATGGTGACCACGCTCGCCGGTGCGGTGGCAGTGGAGACGTTCTCGAAGTCGATGGTGTACTGGGCAGGCGAACCGACGGCGACAAACCCCACGTCCCCGCTTCCGCCAGGGCCGATCTTGTCGTTGGGGTCGCGCGGCGCGACGACGCTCGAGCGAGAATACCACCAATTCCAGAGAGCTTCGCTGCCCTTCATAGTCAGCCAATCCCAACCCTCTAGCAGCTCATTCGTAAAAGGAATGGGTGAAAAGATCCCCATAGTCTTGCCAATCGACATTGCGGCATCGTGAATTATGTCAAGCGTCGTCGCACTTGGATTGTTGCAGGTTTCCCAATAGTCCATCCACTCTTCGCCGGCTTCGTAGGCTGAAATGAATGTACTTACCGGCTTGACGATCCGCGCCGCTTTGCCCAGCTTGCTTTCCATCTTGAGCAACTCAAAATGCTCACTAGTCACCTTCGTCAAGGGAGCATATAGCCTGTACGTCTTAATGACAGCCTTCCCCGCGTCCACAGCGGCATCGACAATCTCCACGGCAATTGTAAGGGGACGGCGCGAGGTGCTTAGCTGCCTAATGCTCATGAAACCGTTTGGGTCAATGTAGTTTAGGGGGCTATTCCTCCCGTACGTGTAGAGATTATCTGCCGCATGCACCGAAGGATCTTCCGAAATAAATCTACCTATCGACTGATCATAGTTACGGTACCGGACATGCAGCAGGCCGGTCTCATCTGTGGCTACGCCAAACTGCCCGAGAAGGCCGAAGTCCGCAGGCTGATTTACAGGACCCAGAGAACTACCGAAGGGGCCATAGGAATAGGAACTAAGCACCGCCCCGGCGTCGTTGGTCATCTCGCTGGTACTGGCTACGCCCGAGAAAGCGTAGTACGCGAGGGCGCCGAAAGCATCCACGCGTGACACCAGCCCGTAACCGTAGTCGTAACGAGCCATGAGATTGCCGCCGCCGTCATACTCGGCCGCCACGTTGCCCAGGCCCATCGGGTCGATCAGGTATTGCGTGGTTGCGCCACTGACCGTGGAGGCGATGCGGTTGCCGAATACGTCGTAACCGTAAGTCCAGGTGCTCGCGGAACCGATGACTTGGGTGAGGCGGTTTTCATCGTTGTAGGAATACGTCCAGGCGTCAGCGCCGTCGATCCTGGAGATGAGGTTCCCGTCGGCGTCGTAGGAATAGACGGCTGAACCGACGGTAGTGTACTGGTTCATGTTGTTGGTCGCGTATTCAGTTGTCACGCCGTTGGCGATGGTACGGATTCGGTTGCCTGCCGCGTCATAGACGTAGGTAATGTCCTGGTCTGGGATAGCCGGATCAGTCGAGTCCAGAACGGCGTGGGTCAATTGGCCGGTGGCGTCGTATTCATAGGTCCACAGGCCGTACGAGGTGTTTTGGCTGGTCCGTCGGCCGAGAGAGTCGTAGGTGTAGTCGAAGCGGCTGTTGGCCGAGCCGTCGGGGGCGAAGTTGACCAGGTGCAGGAGCTGACCGGCGGGATCATACTGGTAGGTAGTATAGGTTCCGTTGCCTTTATCCTCGCGGACCAGGCGGCCGACAGCGTCGTACGTGTAAGTAACGATCGTGGAGCCATCGCCATCAGTTAGGCGCCACAGACGACCGGCGGCATCATACTCATAGTTAGTCACAAAGCCGTCGAAGGTCTCCAGACGCGTGCGGCGACCACCAGTGTCGTATGTGTACGCCAGCCACCTGCCTTTGGGGTATGTGATTTTAGTGAGCCTGTCGGCGGAGTCGTACTCCATCGTCGTCGTGCCGCTGACGTCGGTAGCCGAGATCATGTTGCCGTGGGAGTCGTAGGCGTAGTCCACATGCGAGCCGTCGGCGTAGGTCTTGCGGATAAGCAGGCCGTCGCTGTTGTAGGCGTAGTCGATGGCGCGGCCGCGGCGATTGGTGGATTCCACGAGGTCGCCCAGCGGGTCATAGGCGAAGCGCTCAGCCGTGCCGTTGGGGTAGGTGATGGCGGTCAGGTCGCCCTGGGAGTCATAAGTGTATCGCGTGGTGTTGCCCCGGGCGTCGCGGACGCTAAGCAGGCGGTTCAGGACCGTATCGTAGGCCATGTCGATGCGGTTGCCGAGGGAATCGACCTGGCTGGTGAGGTTGCCCCGGCCATCGTAATAGTAGGAATAGGTGACGCCGGATGGGGCCGACAGGAGCGTCAGGTTGTGGTTGGCGTCGTAGGTGAAGCGGGTGCTGCGGCCGAGGGCATCGTGGACCTGTCCGACCTGGCCTGCGTCATTGTAGAGCAGGGTCGTGACGGCCCCGGCGGCGTCGGTGACGTAGAGCCCGCCAGCGGTGTCATAGGCGTAGGAGACGGCCTCGGCGCCGCCGTCGCGATACTGGCGGGTCAGGCGGCCTTGGGCGTCGTACCGGAAGTAGTCGTGCGTGCCGCCCGGGTAGGCAATGGCGACCAGCGCGTGAGCCGCAGGGCCGCTTGTGGACTCAGAGTACGTGTAGGTGGTCGTTCCATCGATACCCGTCACGCTGGTCAGATGTTCGCCGGAGACGTCATAGGAGTAGGTGACCGTGCGGCCGGTCGAGTCGGTTACCGAGGTGATTCGCCCAAGACTGTTATAGGCCAGCGTCAGGCTGTCGCCATTGGAATGGACCAGCCGGGTGAGCTTATCACCGGTGTAGACACAGGTGATGCGATTGCCGTTGGTGTCCTGGACGTAATCCAGGCGCCCGTCGGACCGGAAGGAGTAGGCCGTGCCGTCGGTTTCCTGGAGGCGATAGAGGCCCTGATCGAGCGTCAGCGAGGCATGGTCGCCCGGCGAGCCGGCGTAGCCGCCGGTGGTGAGTTTGCGGAAGAAGCGCAGGCCGCCGGAGGCATCGATGGTCACGTTCTGCTCGGCGTCGACGGCCAGGGAAACATCCCACTGATGCGTCCAGCCTCGGCCCAGAGGTCTTAGTGTGTAGCGCCCTGTGATTGGCTGTAGGAACGCCCGGCTGAAGGTCAGCGGCAGGCCCGGAGCAGCGTCGGAGACATCGACGGCACCGGCCAGCGTGGCCCGGGGCAGCGAGGCGCTGGCCTGCTGAATTTCAAAGGCCAGCAGCTCAGAAACGTCGTAGACGTACTGGCCGAGCCGGCTGAGGTAGTTGGCGTTGTCATCGAGGACGGCCTGGTAGGAACCCAGCGTGCCGCAGACGGAGGCTGTGAAGTTGGACCAGATGGCGTCCCAGGCGTCGGGAGCAATGTAACTGGGACGGACATCATTCTTGATGGCCGACCAGTCAAAGGCGGCATTGGAGTCCGACAGCATACCCAGCGAGAAGCTCACCGTGCCAGCGTTGACGGTCGGCCGGAAGTGGGCTGTGATACGGCCACTGGCGCCCGGAGGAAGGATGCCGGCGGGACCGACGGTGTTGATGGCCAGGAACTGCACGCTGGAACCAACGTAATCGGTTTGGTCGGACAGGCGCAACAGGCCGTTCTCGGCTGAGAGCACCAGCAGCGGCGCGGGTACGTCCGTCTCGCCGGCGTTGAAGTAGTCCACCGTGACGATCCCTTCCTGGCCTGGACGAAGCGTCCCAGGTGCGGCAAGCTGCACCTGAATGTTGCCGACCGCGCCGGAGGTGACGGTGAATGCATTGTCGGCCGTTGCCGTCCGTCCGCCATCATCGACGCGGATGGTGTAGGGGCCGGTGGCCAGGCCGGTCAGGTCGAACGTGGCGCTGAGGGTGTTGGAATCCTGCCACCAGACGCCGCTGGCGGCGCGCTGTGCGCCGCCAGTTGCCACCAGCGAAATAACAGCATCGGCGGAGAACCGCGACCCGGTAAGCGTAATCGTTGCTTGGCCGACGTTGCTGCCGTGGTCGGGAGTGACGCTCCGCACCTGGAAGGTGAGTTCCTCGGCCGTGATGTCGAAGGCCGTGCCGGCGGCGGCGCCTTGGCGGCCGTGGAGCAGGATGTAGTAGGAGCCCTGACGCGTGCCGGCGAGCGTAATCTTCTGCTGGAGGTCGTAGAGGTTGTCGTAGACCTCATCGAACTCCACGCGAGTCGGCGGCGCGGCAAAGCGGACGTAAAATTCAGCCTGGACGGACTGGCCAAAGTTGGCTGTGAGCAGCAGGTCCTGTCCGGCCGAGGCATTCACGCGGTAGTAGATGTCCTGGCCATCAGCGATCATGCCGGCCGTCGTTACGCCCAGCGGCAGGGCCGGCATGTCCATCGCCAACACGTCGGCCGATGCGCCCGTGTTGTTGGCATCATTGGTTTCGCGGACGTTGTTGCGGGTGTCTGTGCGGACGATTACATGATAGTCGCCAGGGATCACGGCTGGCAGGGCCGCCGTGGTCTGCCCGCCGTAGGACGCCCCGGCGGTGACGTTGCCGCTGTGCTGCACGCGGGCAATCAGCGGGTCGGAGATGTCCCACGTCTGGTCCGACGACAGGTAGACGCTGTCATGCCAAGTTCCCGTCGCCGCGTTGGCGCCCTGGTTGGTGACCGTCCAAGAGATGGCCGGCGAGGGTGCCTGGCCGACGACGCCGACTAAGGGCACCGATACGTTCTGGACCACTAAGTCGGCTGGCGGGGCCATTGTGATGAAGGTTGCCGTTATGTCAAGCCCCACATTGTTGCCTTCAGCCGTCGACTCAAAAACCAAGCTGGTGCTATCGGCAACGACGAAAGCATAATAGGGTCCGCTGGACGAAAGAGGCACTTCCGCCGTGAAACTTGCCGAGTAAGTTGCGCCAGCGGTAAGGACGCCGGAGTGTTGAAGGGTTCCCAGGTAGATGTCGCCTGGGCGATCAAGGTACTGGTCCTTGGAGAGGTACACAGCGTCGTACCAACTGCCGGGAACCGTCTCGGCCATGCCAGCGTTTGCTACTGTCCAATTAATGGTGACCTGTTGGCCTGAATAGGCCGTTGAAGGTGCATCAACAGCCAAAACCTGAAGATCAGGTGGTGGGGTGAGAGCTATGTTGATCTGTATAGACGCGATATTGTTTGATTCACCATTACCAGCCCACTCATTCAGGTCATTTTGGGCATCGGTGACAAGGAAAATATGATAACTAGTGGATATACCGGTCGGCAACTGGACCGTCTGGGTCTGGCTGTAGGACGCATCCCGCTCCAGATTCCCGTTGTGGATAAAGCTACCCAGCCGTAGGTCGGCGCCCGTATCAAGGACTTCGTCACTCGAGAGATAAAGCGTGTCGGTCCACGAGGACCCGTACCAGCCGGTCCACCATCCCGTATTTGTCACAGTCCAACTTACTGCAAGGGGCTGACCGGACCAAGCCTGCCCCACGATGTTGAGGGAGGTCACTTCCAGATCTGGTGGGAAAAAGAAATCGATTATGGGCATCTGCCAAGTTGCTGAGATGGTTGTCGTATTGTTAGCTTCGTTCTCTTCAAACAGCACATCATCGATATCAGTTGTCACGAAGAGGTGATAACTGCCAAACTGTCCCTGCAGTTCCTCTGGAATCGGGACTCTCTGGGTTACAGTGTACGAATCTGCCAATGCCAAGAACCCGTTGTGTAAGAATGCTCCTAAAAGGTGGTTGTCGGAAGTCGTTCCGAGGTCATCATCAACCGAAAGAATCAGTTGGTCCGACCAGGCATTATTCCATGTATTGCCTGGTCCTACGTTCGTGACCGTCCAGGAGACATCCACCTCTGTAGGAGGATGCACAGGCGGTTTAAAGACCAAGTGGGCACGCCATTCGACCTGTGAGATCTGGAGGTCCGGCGGCGGCCCTAGCGTAACCTCCAAGGCAGAAGCACAGTGCTTAGCGTTGTTGGCCTCTGCATCGTAGCCGTCAGCGTATTCAAAAACCGCATTTCCACTATCAGTTGAAACAAACACGTAATATAGGCCACTAAAGCCATAGGGCAACGCGACTGATTCCGTCCGTGTGTAACCTTCAACGGCGGCAAGACTGCCGGCGTGTGTGAACTGACTGAGTAAGCTATCAGCGCCAGCCCCCGATGTTTGCAGGGTTTGATCGTCTGATAGGTAAATCGCGTCTATCCATGAAGTTGTCGACGTTGGGCCAAATCCTTCGTTGGAAACTTGCCAGGAAACAGTGAACACCTCGCCAGCGATCCCGGTCGCAGGTGCGTCCACTATCATGACCTGAAGATCGGGCTGAGGGGGAATTTGGATTTGAATTTCTGTGGAACCTTGGTCCCTCGGAATGTCGTTATTGGGCCAGGGATTGCCGCCAGCCATGAAATGTGTGTCGGGAACCACTACCACATACCATGTGCCGAAGACATTTTGCGGCAACGTGACGGTTTTTTGAAGCGTATAGCTCTCGCCAACGTCAAGCCCGCCATAGTGATATCCCTGGTGTCCTCCTATCCAGTACCCATGGGTCCCATCCCATGTCGGTGTCGGCGAGAGCGCCAACCCGTCATCCCATTTCCCGCCTCCCCACGAACTGGCTGCAATGTATCTCTGACCCGTGTTCTCGACCGTCCACGTGACGGTGATCGACTGGCCCGACCAAATGGTGCTTGGCGGGGCAGGAGAGACAGCAACGCTGGATACGTGCAAGAATCCCGGCGCGGGGGCGGGTTCAACCTGCACGGCCGTCGTGCTGGCGGCTGTGTTGTTGTTCTCGTCGAGGTATTCATACTGGGTGTTGCCAGAATCTGTGACGACAATCAAGTAATACTGCCCGGTCAGGTTCGAAGGGATCGTGGCAGTCAGGGACTGAACATACGACTCGCCAGGAGCGAGATAAGTGGGATTTTGCGCAGTCCCGATAGAAACGTCGCCGGCGTCCAGGGTGCGGTTGGCCGACAGGTACAAACGGTCGGACCAAGAAGCGGCGTCCGTGGCGCCGTTGCCCGCGTTGGTCACCGTCCAAGAGAACGTTGCCTGCTGCCCGGCCGCCGCCGTTGGGAGCACTGTGACAGAGGCCACTTGGAGATCGGCGTACGGGGTCAGGTGGACCGGGAACGCGGCGCTGATGCTTGAATTATTCGATTCGGCCGCACTTGTGTGTTCATACACCGTGTTGGTCGCGTCCGTCGCTACCACGATCCAATACTTGCCGCTGATGCCGTCAGGAAGGTCGAACGCTTGGCGTCGCGCGTAGCTCTCACCGGGGGCCAGGTTCTTCGGCCGAGACAGTTCGCCCAGGTAGGTGTCCGAACCAATCTGGTCGTCAGCCGAGAGGTAAACCTTGTCAATCCAGTTGCCCTCGGCCGCACCGGAGCCGGCATTGGTCACCGTCCAGCCTATGTCGATCGCGCGGCCCGACCAGCCCTCGGCCGGCGGCGTGATGCTGGTCACCTGCAAGTCCGGCGGCGGGGTCAACATCACGTCAAAAGCATGCACTCCAAGGTTGTTGTTCTCGTTGCTATGCTCATAAATTGCGTTATCGTAGTCAGTCTTAACTAAGATATAATACGTCCCTTCGATCCCGTTCGGTAGCGTCCAGGCAGTCGACCGCTGGTAACTTTCTCCAACCGCCAAGTCCGCAGGCCGGCTGAACGAGCCAATGTATATGTCATTGCCATTGCCCAGCGTCCCGTCCGGCGAGAAGTACACACGGTCGTTCCACATGCCGCTGGCAGGCCCCACGCCCAGGTTGCACACCGTCCAGGAGATCTGCGCCGTCTGGCCGGATATGGCCGGCGCTGATGTTAGAATGCTGGTTACCTGTAGGTCCGGCGGCGGCGTCAGGCGCACCGCAAAGGCGCCCGCCCCCACATTGTTGTCCTCGCCGCCGGCAATCCCTTCGTAAACCGTGTTGGTGACGTCCGACTTGACCAGAATGTAATAGGTGCCTTCGATGCCGTTGGGTAGAGTCACGGTCCGGGTCACGGTGTACTCGGCCCCGACCGGAAGTGGGCCGGTGTGCGAGAAGGTACCCAGTTCGGTGTCACCGCTGATCTGGTCGTCGGCCGAAAGGTATAGCCTATCGTACCATGTTCCTGTGGCCGTCAGGTCGCCTATGTTCTTCACCGTCCACGAGACGTCTATGGGCTTGCCGGACCATGCCTCCGCTGGTGGCGGCACGGGAACGACGGATGTCACTCGCAGGTCAGGAACGGCGTTCTGAACCGTTACCAACGCTGCGTCGCTGACCCAGGTGTTGTTGTCCTCGCTAAGTTCGGGCACTTCGTCCGCCACGTCGATGATGGCTCCCAGCCGGTACTGGCCGTCCGGCGTCCCGGCGCGGATTGTGAAAGTGCCTGTAGCCGTGGCCGGCGAGTATGCCAGCGGCAAGCCGGTCCACACGTCGTAGTCGTCATCGAGCGGTCTATCGTCCGCGTTGCCGATCGTTGCGTCCAGCGTGAGGAGCACTCGCACCTTGAACCGCCCCGCATCCACGTTGCCGACGTTGTAGGCCGTTCCCGTGACGGAGATCTGCTGGCCGGGGGCAAGCACAACCGGCGCCGGCGGCGTCAACGTGACCATCAAGTCCGGCCCGGAGATCAAGATCGGCCAGCTGGCGGTGTTGTCGTTCTCGCTTAGTTCAGTTAACTGGCCGTCGGCATCGCCACGGAGGATCAGATAGTACGTGCCGGCCGCCCCGATGTTGCTCGGGATGCTCACGTTGACCGAGCGCGCGTATGTGCCAGGCGCGGGAAGGGGGAAGACATCCGTGCTCGGCACGCTCGCCAGGAGCGCGTCGCCAGCGTCCCACGTTGCATTGGCGGAGAAGTACAGCCGATCCACCCATGGCGTCCCGGCCGCAGCAGAACCGACGTTGCTGCCCGTCCAGGAGACTATGATCTGCTGGCCGGTCTGAGCGGTGCCGGGGGCGGTAAGGCCCGTCACCGTCAGGTTTGGCGTGGCCAACCGAATGGGCCGCCCCAGAACGTTGTTATCCTCGTACCGGAACTCGTACACCGCGCCAGTAGAGTCGGTCTTGACGAGCAGGTAGTAGTCGCCATCGACGCCTGTGGGAATCGTGATCAACTGCGTCTGCGTGTACATGTCCCCGATGGCCAAGGCCCCGTTGTGCGCAAACTGCCCCATGCTCACATCATCGCCATCGCCGAGGAGGTCATTCCGACTCAGGACGAGGCGGTCATACCATTGACTCACCGGCGTGATCGCCCACGCGTTACCGGTATTGGTTACGGTCCATTGCACCGTAATCTGCTGGCCAACTGACGCAGAAGCAGGGGCCGCCACATCCGTCACGGTTAAATCGGCGAACACGGCTGGCGACACGGCTATCAATCCGCTGCCAACGGCAAGGTTGCTGTGGGTGTCGGCGTACTCGTAAACAGCGTTGCCGTAGTCCGTGAACACGAAGACGTGGTAGCTGCCCGATGTGCCAGACGGGAGAGCGCCCATCCAACTACCGTCGTAGGAATCGCCCGCGGCCAGCGGCCCAGTATGGGTCACGTCGGCAACAAGGCGATCATCGCCATTCCCGAACATCGAATCTTGCGACAGCACAATGCGATCCGTCCAACTGCTGATGGTGCCACCCGGCGTGCCATCGCCCGCGATGCCGATGCCTTGGTTGCGGACCTTCCACGTAATCGTGGCAGGCTGACCAGCGACGCCGATGCTGGGCGCAGTAACATCGCTGGCTTCCAAGTCGGCATAGTCCGTGAGAGTCACCGCGATTGGGGCATCACTTTCCCTGATGTTGTTATTCTTGAAGATGTACTCGAAGACTGCGTTCGTCTCATCAGTCTTGACGAAGATGTTGTAGACGTCCGTGATGCCTAAGGGTAATCGAACGTCGGTTTCTGCGGCGTAGCTGTCGCCAGCAGCAATCGCCTCGGTGTGCTGGACTGACGTAAGGTAGATATCGTCGGTATTGCCGTAGGTGTCATCGGGGGATAGCACTACTCGGTCATACCAAAGTGATACGTCGGTGGGGCCCGTGCCGTAGTTGCCAACGGTCCACGTCAGATGAACCATCTCGCCACTAACGGCGGAAGCGGGAGCGGTAATGCTACTGACACTCAGGTCCGCGAAGTTCAACTCGCCTGTCGGCCACACGGCGGCATCCAGAAGGTACTGGCCGAACGTGCCCTCACCCCGAGTTGAGACGATCATCGCATGATATGTACCCGACTTCAACACATCATAACGAGCAACACCTGTAGATGGATTCGGCGCAATATCGACGACGTAGTTGTTGGCATCCCGGATTTCAAGGACCGGCTTCAGTGTGCTGGACTGCGGAAGGCGAACGCTCAGGAACATCGTCTCGCCCGCCTGTACGGTTCCAAGGCTGAAATAGTCCTTGTCACCAGGAGCCATGATTGTTCCAGCGATTGTTCCCGTTCTGTGGGTGCCAACAATAGCGAGGTTGATGGTGTTCGCACCGGACGTGGAGTCATTACTGTAGCCTCTGTCGCTCTCCTGCTGGATCCCCCGCGCCAGTTCCACGTGCATCTGGTAGCTGCCCGTGGTGCCATACCCAGGCTCGCTGACGCGGACGTAGTACGTCCCGCTGGTGGGGATCACATAGTGGCTGATGAACGCCCCGTAGTTTGGGCCGCCGTTGTCGTCGCCGGTCAGCCCGCTGCCGCTAGCGTTGTACAGGTATGCATAGGGACGCAAACCGCTGTTCTGGTAGCGGTCCACCGACACCGACACCACGTCCCCGGCCAACGCCGTGAAGCTCCAATAGTCCACGTCCGAAGTTGGCTGCACGCTCCCGATCCCACGCCCCATCAGCAACCCGCTGCCCGCCGGGTCTTCCGTCAACGCCAACGCCGTCCCCGTCGCCCGTGTGTCGTTACTGCGCCCCTCGAAGACGAACCCCGCCGGCAACGCCACGTCGAAGACGTGCAGGTAGGCGTCCCCGCCTGTGCCGTCCCCATTGCCGTCCAGCGGGTTGCCCGAGCGGTCCAGCAGCGTGCTCTTGGCCGTAAAGCGGTAGTAGCCGTTGCCCAGCGGCCCGTCCTGAATCAGCATCCCCACCATCAGGCCCGCCGTGTACGGGTCCACTCCCAGCGAGTAGATCACGTCGTCGGCCGTGTCGAAGGCTCCATCCACTCCCGCTTCCCGCAGGTCAAAGCGGCTGCCCGTGACCGTCGCGGCGTCCAAGTCCTTGCTGAACGTCAGCACCAGACGGTCCAGCACCCTGTTCGTGCTGCCGTTGTTGGCCGGCAGGGGAGTCACCGCCGTCACCTTCGGCGCCACCAGGTCCGCCACGTCCACGCTCAGAATGTACTGCGACCACGGCCCCGGACCCTTCTCGACGGCCCCGGCACCGTCCAACTCGACCAAGCCCCGCATTGAACCGTAGTTGACCCGGAAGTCCGCCCACGTTCCATCGGTCAACAGCGCGGCGCAGTCTGCCTCGCCTCCCCACCAGTCGTCGTAGTTGTTGGGCTGCCCCGACGCCCAGTTGGTGTAACTGGCGGCCTGGCTGCTGGCCCAAACCCATGTGCCCTCCGTCGCTGCGTCGGTGAACCCGATCCACAAGTGGCCATACAAGCCGCTCAAGGTCGTGCGAATCCACTCGTTCTCCGCCGCGTCGTTGATCGCGGCCAAATGGCCGCCCAAGCTCTGGGCATACGCTTCCGCCGCCGTCCAAGTCACCGACGAATCAGTCGGCAGATACTCGTGCCCGTTGTGGACCCATGCGCCGTCCGACTCGATCTTGGCGTAGTATGCTCCATCGGTCGGGATCGTCCCTTTGAAGTGCCCGTCATTAGGGTTGCCATCTTCATCCGTCACCGCCACGCCGCTGGCATTCACTACCGTCACCTTCGCCGCCAACGGGCTGGCGGAGGGTAGCATCGTGCCCAACTCCACCACGTTGCCGGCACTGAGCGTTCCCAGTTGGAAAAAGTCCTCATCGGTGTTGGAGCCGCTGGGAGCCATCACCGTCCCGCCCACCGTCGCCACCAAATGCCCCGGTGCCCCGTGGGCCAGGCTGATGGCGTTGGCCCCGCCCGTGGAGTCGTTACTGTAGCCTCTGTCGCTCTCCTGCTGAATCCCTCTGGCCAACTCCACGTGCATCTGGTAGCTGCCCGTGGTGCCATACCCAGGCTCGCTGACGCGGACGTAGTACGTCCCGCTGGTGAGGATCACATAGTGGCTGATGAACGCGCCGTAATTGGGGCCGCCGTTGTAGTCGCCGGTCAGCCCGCCGCCGCCAGCATTGTACAGGTATGCGTAGGGTCTCAGGCCACTGTCCTGGTAGCGGTCCACCGACACCGAGACCACGTCCCCAGCCAACGCCGTGAAGCTCCAATAGTCCACGTCCGAAGTTGGCTGGATGCTCCCGATCCCATGCTCGCTCAGCCACAGCCCGCTCCCCGCAGGGTCTTCACGCAACGGCTTGGCATTGTTGCCCAGCAGCACCGTCACCGTGTTGCTATCAGAGTTGACCGCCGCCAAATCCAGTCGTCCGTCGCCGTTGTAGTCGCCTGCCGCCACTGCCCGGGGGTAGCTGGAACTGGAGTAGTTGGCCGCGCTCTGCAAGCTGCCGTCGCTGTCGCTCAACAGCACGCTGACTCGATAGCCGCTGGCATTGGCCACCACCGCATCCGCCCGACCATCGCCATTCACATCGGCCAGTATCAAATGGTAGGGATCCGAACTGCCCGTGGCGTAGCTGGCCGCCGCCCCAAACGTCCCGCCCCCGGTGCCCAACAGCACGCTCACCGTGTTGTTGCCCGCGTTGACCGCCGCCAGGTCCAACCTGCCGTCGCCGTTGATCTCGCCCAAGGCCACCGACCGCGGCGTCGTTCCCACCGCGTAGTTGGCCGCGCTGCCAAACGTCCCGTTGCCATTGCCCAACAGCACGCTAACGTTGTTGCTGGTGGCGTTGGCTGTCGCCAAGTCTAGCACACCGTCGCCGTTCACGTCGCCCGCCACCACCGAATACGGATTGGTGCCCACCGCGTAGTTGGCCGCGCTGCCAAACGTCCCGTCGCCATTGCCCAACAGCACGCTGACCGTGCCGGCGCTATAGTTCGCCGTCGCCACATCCGACGTGCCGTCGCCGTTAAAATCGCCCACCGCCACCGACCGCGGGTTGCTCCCCACTCCGTAGTTGGCCGCGCTGGCAAACGTCCCGTCGCCGTTGCCCAACAGCACGCTGACGTTGTTGTTCCAATTGGCCGTCACCAAGTCCACCCGACCGTCCCCGTTGAAGTCACCCACCGCCACCGCGTAGGCGCCGCCGCCGGTGGCATAATTGACCCCGCTGGCAAACGTGCCGTTGCCCGCCCCCAACAGCACCGTCACGCTGCTGGCATTCACGTTGGCCAGCACCAGGTCCGCCACTCCATCGCCGTTGAAATCGCCCGTCGCCACAAACCACGGATAGTTGCCCGCGCTCTGGCTGACCAGCGCCGTAAAGCTGCCATCCGCCGTCGCCTGTGGGCTGACGCTCAACGCCGTCCCCGTCGCCCGTGTGTCGTTACTGCGCCCCTCGAAGACGAACCCCGCCGGCAACGCCACGTCGAAGACGTGCAGGTAGGCGTCCCCGCCTGTGCCGTCCCCATTGCCGTCCAGCGGG
>Ga0315274_10006339_pt1 | contig 17228 bp, 13 predicted proteins | sample YL17G02_20_MG_FD_203700 | JGI IMG/M metagenome (GOLD analysis project Ga0315274, IMG submission 203700) | Sediment microbial communities from Yellowstone Lake, YNP, Wyoming, USA - YL17G02_20 | ecosystem: Environmental > Aquatic > Freshwater > Lake > Sediment | place: USA: Wyoming | collected...
CTCTCGTACAGGATATTGCCGTAGGAGAGACCATGCGTCTTGTTGATCCGCTCCCGCGCCTCGGCGATCAGATCGATCACGTCGTCATCGGCGGCTAACAGACAGGCCTGGAAGCCGTCGTCCGTGAGTGTGTCGGTGGTCTTCTCGCCGTACTCCCATTGCGGGCCGACGTACCCCGTGTGGGTGACGTAGGCGACGTTCTTCGGCTTGGCGAACTCCATCCCCGTCTCGCCGTAGTTCCAGCACCCGCGGCCGGAGTTCGAGTCGAGCGCGAACTTGATCTTCTCGCCCAGGCGTCGCTCCTTCCACAGGGGCATTGAGCCGACGGCCTCGTCGAAGAAGTGCTTGGCGAAGAGCCCCTGCTCCCTGCCGCAGCCATGTATCCAGCCGTAGATGCCGTAGCCGGTCCAGCCGCCCATGACGCCGTTGTGCCACGACTCATTCCCGAGTTCGATGATGATCTCGCGGAACTCGTCGGTCCACGGCTTGAGGTTGCCGCCGCGCTGCCTGGTGCGGATGGCGCCGTAGGGCGTGTCGGGCGGCCCGGCGAGATACTCGACGAGGTTCCGCCAGTCCTCCTCGCCGAATTCCACGCGCAGGGTGAAGTGCGGCACGCAGCGGTTTGCCGGGCTGTCGCCCGTGGCAAGGCACCACCCGAGCAGGGTCTTGAAGGTGCCGTAGCCCTGGCCCCAGAAGTAGCCGTGCAGATTGCTCCGCGAGGTGAACGAGGACATGTCGTACTCGGGGTTCTGCCACTGCCACTTGAGCAGCGTCCCCATCGGCGACTGGTTGTCAAAGATGCGTCTCATGTAGCGCATGGTCCCCTTCTTGCCCGTGACTGGCTGGGCGGCCAGCAACGCGTCGAAGACCTCCTTCCCCATCACCCACGGGCCGGGGTGGTTCGCATCCTTTCGGTACATCTCGAAGTCGTCGAGCCAGACGGTCCCAGGTCCCGTGAACTTCAGCCGCACGTTGCCTGACACCGTCTTCGGCACGTCGAACTCGTGCTCGCACTTCCGCCACGTGCCGTCGAGCTTCCACCGATGGACGATGTCCTGAGCCTTGGGATCCGACCAGTCCACCTGGAATTCGAGCGTCCCGTCAGGCAGGCCCTCCTGCCGCGCCCACAGCTCCACCCGGATGTGGGAGCCGGCGAGCGGGGGGACCCTGAACACGAACTGCTCCAGGGTCACAGGGCCGGCTGTCGGGTGTGTGATCTTCAGGCAGCTATCGCCTGGCTCCGTGAAGTCGGCCGGCAACGGCTTGCCGGGATGCTCGACCAGCTCGAACCGCGTCTCGGCGGGGATGTTCCGCAGGTTGAAGAAGGGCGCGTTCCTTGCGGGGCTCCAGGCTTGCACCACGTCAGGAGGCCAGTGCTCCGGCCCCGGGAGCTTCAGCGAGAGCCATTCAATGACCACCTGGTCGCCGGGCCGCAACTCCAGCTTGCTGTCGGCGAGGTAGATGCGCCGTTCCTGCTGGTCGAAGGGCACGTCGGAGCGGAAGATCACGTGGCCAACCACATCCGGGCCCGCGCTGGGCGACCAGGTGAGGGTGATGGAATCGGCGTTCGCAACGGCCTTGACATCGCCGGGCGGGGGCGGCGGCTCCTTCTTGTCTCGCGCCCGGCTCGCCTGCCAGTAGTTGGGCGGAACGGGGTCCGTCGGGTTGATCCACACGGTCCTCTCGTCCGAACGCGCCTCAGCGTCGGACACCTTGATGACGAGCTTCCGTGGCTCCGGCGCGGCTGTCGCCGTTCCCGCGATGGCGGCACGAGGGGCCTGCCAATCGGTGCCTTCCGGCTTCTGCGTCAACGCGATGCCCGCCGGAAGCTCGCCTTCCCTGATCTCCCACTTCAGCGGGGCTCTGCCGCCTTTGGCATACAGGTTGAGTTCGAGCCGCTTGTTCGCATCGATGGTCAACCGATAGCCCAGAAGCCCGTCGGCCACGCTGCCGTTGCCCGCATCGCGGTTGAATATCCTCGGACCGCTTTCGGCAGCCGTTCCGCCCGCGGCCGAGCGGACCTCGGCGCATTGCGCCAGCGGGGTGATGAGGCCGGCCCTGTTCACCGCAGCCACCTTGTAGAAGTACCTCGCTCCTGGAGGGCTGTTGAAGAGCACGTCGGTCCAGGAGCGGTTGAAGGGGATGAACTGCATCCCATACAGATAAGGGCCGAACTCCGTGCACTTGCTGTGGGCGTAGCCGCCTCGGGGCCGGGTTTGGCTCGCCCTCGCGATCGTCGTGTCGGCGATCCGCACCACGTGATGGGCCTGATCGACATCCACGTATTGCGGGTGGTTCCACCAGCCAGGGCCGGGGACGAGGGGCAGGTCGCTTCCGTCCGCTTTCACCATGCGGTAGATGCGGACCCTCGATCCATCGAGCGCCCCGGACGAGGCGAGCGCGCCCGACCAGAAGGGTGGCATGACGTCGGCCTCGAACCAGCCCTTCCCGCCGGCGACGACGCAGCCCTTCCAGCGCATGGAGACGGGCTCAAAGCCGCCGCCCGTGATGAACTGGTTGGACGTGTAGTCGAGCGCGGCCCAGCCCCCGAAGTTGTCGGGGTTCACGCCGATTGGGCAGATGTCGGTCACCGCGGCCCGATCCGTGATCTCGACCACCGCGGGCGCGTTCAGATCCTCCGCGTGAACCCGGCAGGCGAAGGCTGCCAGTCCCGCCAGCGCCGACGCGGCCAACACTCCTGCAAGACCCGCCGTTCTCATGGTCTGTCTCCTGCTCTTGGCGATCCGGTTCGGCGTGGCCGCCGTGGCTCCCTCTTCAGCTTGACTTCCCTGGGGGCACGCCGTATAACTGATATCGGTGTCAGCGCTGATACCGATTCTAGCACTGGCGTCTCGAAATGCAAGTCGGAAGGGGATGAAGGCGTGGCTCTTGCCATCTTGCGTCCCGCTGGATGCTCTTCGTGTTGGGCGCCGGCTTCATCACAGACTGGAGGTCCGACATGGTCAAGCTGGTGGCTCTTCTGAAGCGGAAGGCGGGAATGAGTCGGGAGGAGTTCAAGAGGCGGTGGCTGATCGAGCACACGAAGCTCTCGTCGAAGCTGCCAGGCTGCGTGGAGTACCGCATCAACCTTGCCATCGCCCACCAGCCCGGCGGCGATGGCATCGAGCCGCTCTATGACGGGACCGCCGAGCTCTGGTGGGAGAGCGTGGAGGCGATGGAGAAGTCATTCGCCGCCGAGATCGCCAAGATCGCCGGCGACGATGCGGACTCCTTTTGCGACGCACGCATCCACATCTACACGGAGGAATATCTTGTTGTGAGGCGTGGGAAGCCTGTCCGACCCCCGCAGGCTGCGAGATAGGCCAGGGGGGATCCAGACACGGAGGAATCGTGCCTACAGTCCCCGACGCCTTCTGCATTGAGAGGAGTGCCACCGTGCGGTCACTGCTGCGTCGCTGTCTGTTCCTCGGGCTTGTGGCAGCTACGGGCTGGCCGCCGAGGATGTGTGCGGGAGAGGGAGAAGCGGGGCAGGACCCCCGCGTCAAACCCGGTGCCAGGTTCAGCTTGGCCTTTCCGAAGCTACCCAAGACGCAGGCGGGGCAGGAGATGACGATGGAGGTGCGCATCCCCGACGGCTACAACCCCCGGAGGCAGTACGGGCTGCTGCTGTGGATGGACGGCGGCGGCGGAAACGCCAGCATTGGCACGGGGGCGGCGCTGGGCGACAACGCCAAGTTTGTCCTCATCGGCCTCCCGTTCCCCGAGGGAACCACTGACCCGAGGCAGGCCAACATGGTCGGGAACCCGCAGAAGCTGTGGGCGTGCTACAAGCCGATGCTCGAGGAACTGCACCGCGTCGTCCCCAACATCGCGCCGTGGATTCGGATCGCCAGCGGGTACAGCAATGGCGGGCATGCCCTGAATGCGCTCATTGAGGTCACGGAGTTCTGGCAGAGGCACTTCAACGTGTACATCCTTGCTGAGGGTGGGCAGGGACAGGATGAAGGGAAGCCGTTCCTCAACCGGGTCTTCGCGGGCCGGCACATCGCGGTCTTCTGGGGGGATAAGTCGCCCTCGACGAAGCTCAAAGGCCTAAGAGACTATCTCAGAACCGCTCAGCCGGTCCCCGGATCCGATGGTTCGCCGCCGATCTCTCGGCTTCTGAGATAGTCTCTAAGCCCGAAACTGAAGCTCATCGGCTGGAAGACGTTGGCCGTAGAGATGAAGAACACCGGGCACGAGTTCCCTGAGCAGTACGTCAAGCAGGCGCGAGAATGGGTTGATGAGACGGTGATCCCCGACCTCGCGAAGAGCCAGCTGCGACGGATGCAGGAACTGGCGCGGGACGGGAAGATCCGCACGGCCACGGAACTCGCCCGGAGTCTCGAGGTCTTTGCCGCCGGCACCGACCTGGAACCGAAGTTCCGCCAGGTCCTTGGGCAGATCGAGGCAACGGCGCGCTCAGCCGTCGAGGAGGCGGAGAAGATGGCTCAGGCGGGGGAGACACAGAAAGCCATCCAGAAGCTGGGTGTCGTCGCTTCTGTGGAACATGACGCACCCGTGTTCGAAGAAGCGCGAGCCAAGCTCGCGAAACTGAGGGAATCAGGCACGACAGGCACCACTACCAAGAAAGGCGAGACGCCTACTCCCGACGACTCCGCGGCAAGGCAGCGAAAAGCCTGGCTCTCCCTCGCCAAGAACCTGATCCTGAACCAGAAGGAGTCCGAGGCCCGCCGGTACCTGGAACTGATCGTGAAGAACCACCCCGGCTCGCCGGAGGCGACCGAAGCCGACCGCTTACTCAGGGAGTGATGTACGGAGACCGCGGAATGAGCACCAGGAGTGGGGCGCCCAGAATCTGCGTCGTCGGCGCCTGTAACATCGACCTGATCAGCTACGTCCCGCGCCTGCCCACACTGGGCGAGACACTGCACGGCACGCGCTTCCACATGGGCTTCGGCGGCAAGGGCGCCAACCAGGCCGTCATGGCCGCCAAGCTCGGCGCCGAGGTGACGATGATCACGAAGCTCGGCAGGGACGTCTTCGGCGAGAACACGCTGAAGAACTTCGTGAGCTTCGGGGTCAACACCCGGCACGTGCACTTCACCGACCAGGCATTCTCGGGCGTGGCTCCCATCGCCGTAGACCCAGAGGGGCACAACTCGATCATCATCGTGACCGGGGCCAACGACTTGCTGACACAGCAGGAGATTGAGGCCGCCCGGCCGGAGATCGCGGCCAGCAGTGTGTTGGTCTGTCAGCTGGAGATTCCGCTGGAGATCAGCTTGGCAGCCTTGCGGCTGGCGCGGCAGTGCCAAGTGCCGACGATCCTCAATCCCGCACCGGCCAAACCGTCGCTGCCGGATGAGGTGTACGGTCTCTGCGACATCCTCTGCCCGAACGAGGCCGAGACGGAACTGCTGACCAGGATGCCGGTGCGGGACATAGCGCAGGCTGAGACGGCTGCCCACGAGTTGCGGCGGCGGGGCGCGCGCACGGTCGTGCTGACCTTGGGCGAGCGCGGCTGCCTGCTGGTGAGCGCCGAGGGCACGCGGCACGTGCCGGCGGAGAAGGTGAAGGCCGTCGACACGACGGGTGCGGGCGATGCCTTCGTCGGCAGCCTGGCCTACTTCATGGGCCGAGAGCCGTTGGAGAGAGCTGTTGAACTGTCGGTGCAGATCGCCACGCGTTCGGTCCTCAAATCAGGGACGCAGACATCCTTACCCTCCAGGCAGGAGTTGCATGACCTGCTCGGCGAGTAGGATTCCGCTTGGAACTTGAACCAATCGAGAGGACTGACGATGACCAAGAACGGCGAGCGCATGGAAGTGATCATCGTGGCCGAAGGGCGCTGGGCGGGAACCACCATTTGAGAACTGCAAGAAGGAGGTAAGAAATGCGGTGGCTTGCTAAACCTTTCGTCGTTGGCATCCTCGGAATTGCACAGGCCTTGCTCAGTTTCCCTTCGCCCGTGATGGCACAGAAGGCCGTCGAGCGTTGGTATAGTACCTGGGGTCCCTGGTCGCCTACTGCTTCCTCGCCTGCGATGGCACGGAAAACGGTGGAGCAGGCGTGGGATGACGAGTACCGGGAGCTGGCCCATCAGATCGAGCGAATCCAGCCTGGCAACAATAGCATTGCGGGAGGCTGGATGAACGGGTGGAAGACACTAGTGGCCCGAGAGCGTGATGAGTCGCTCGGGCGCCAGATGGACGAGTGGGAGCGGACGTGGCGGGCGCGTCTTCAGGCCGAGGCCCTCGATCCCCAGGCGCTCATCCAGTCTGGCGACAAAGACCCATTGGATGTCGTGCTTCGGCGGACGCAGGCGCTGCTGGACTATCACCGGAGAGCGGGCCGGATTCCTTCATCGTCGCTTATCGAGTTCCAAACGCGGTGGAGAGAACTGGCCGTTTCGGCCAAGGAGGCTTCTCAAGGCGAGGCGCGCCGGGGGCTTTACACCGAGGTGTGCCGGTTGAGGCGGCAGGTCGCTCTGGCCAATCCCCTCTTGGACTTCGACCGCATCCTGTGCATGCTCGAGCAGCCGGGGGACTACCGCTTTGCCGAACAAGCGCGGCCAGTCTGGCGCGGGCATTTTGAAGGAGGCGGACCGCTGGTGATAGAAGACTTCAAGTCGCAGTGCCGGCTCACCGTCCCGTTGATTGGCATTCCGGTGGAGCCGGCAAGCAACAAGAGACTCGGCGACTGGTGCGGCAAAGAGCTGACCGGCAAGTTCTCCGGCCTGGACCTGAGCTACGACGGCCGTGCGCTGTTGTTTGCCACCACGACGAGTTCGGAGGTCTGGCGGATCTTCAAGTTCAGCCTGGACTCCAAACGGCTCGTGCAGTTGACCGATGGGACGTATGACGATTTCGACCCGTGCTTTCTCCCCTCCGGGCGGATCGTTTTCACTTCGACTCGCCGCTGCGGTATCGGACGCTGCAATCTGAGTGCGGAGTCGCTGACCTACACTCTGTATTCGATGGAGCCAGACGGCTCGGACATCGTTCCTCTCAGCTTCCACGAGACGAATGAACTTCAGCCTAGCGTGAACCACGATGGGAAGCTGGTCTATACCCGGTGGGACTACGTGGACCGGCATTGGGGGACCGCGCATCACTTCTGGGAGTGCTTTCCGGACGGCCGGGACCCGCGGAGCTACCACGGCAACTATCCCCAGCCCTGGTCGGCCATGCTGGAAGGTATCCAGCCGGAGCAGTACGGGTTTCGCGGGCTCGTCTACGGCCGCTTGCTGCGGCCCGACATGGAAGTCTCATTCCGCGCGGTGCCCGGTTCGCACAAGTACACTGCCACCGCCGTCGGGCACCATTGCGGCTTCTCCGGAACCCTGGTCATGGTCGATCCTCGCGTCCCTGACGACGGCAAGATGTCGCAGGTGAAGCGGATCACCCCCGAGTGTATGTTCCCCGAAGTGGAGCCGGACGACGTGTATTGTTGGCAGGGCTGCTGGGGGGCGAAGAAGGAGGCATACCTCGGGACGGAGTTCCCGGCGCGGATGTCAGGGGCTTACGGCACCGCATGGCCGCTGAGCGAGGATTTCTACCTCTGCAATTTCCAGTGGGGGCTCTATCTCCTGGACCGGTTCGGAAACCGGGAGATGATCTACGATCCCGGCCGCGGTCCGTATCGCGTAAGGAACCCCTTTCCGCTCCGCGCGAGGGAGAAGCCGCCGGCCATCCCGGTAATGACGTGGCAGGGGAAGCGTTCCTCGCTGCCCGATCACCAGCGGGCGGTGATCGGCGTGATGAACGTCTACGACACGGACGAGATGGGCACGTTGCCGAAAGGGGTGAAGATCAAGTCGATGCGGATCGTCCAGGTGATCCCTCAACTGCTCCTGCCGGGCCGTTTCAAGCAAACGGTAGATATCATCTCCTTCGCCACCGATTCGATCGGCCGCATCCCGCTGGGGACTGTCCCGGTGGAGGAAGACGGCAGCGTCTACTGCGAGGCGCCCGTGGGGAAGGCGATCTACTTCCAGCTTCTCGATGAGAAAGGGATGGCCGTCCAATCGATGAGGTCGGCGACCTACATCCACCCGGGCGAGCGGCTGACCTGCCAGGGATGCCACGAGGACAAGTGGAAATCAGTCCGGCCGCCGTCCCAACCCGCCGCCTTCCTCCGCGCGCCGTCGCAGATCGTCCCGGAGATCGGAGACGGAGCGATCCCTTTCAACTTCTACCGACTGGTGAAACGGCCGGTGTTCGACCGGAAGTGCGTGCCTTGCCATCGGGAGCATCCCAAGGCGCCCGACATGTCCTACGCTTCGCTGGCCCGGCATGACTGGGTATTCGCGTATCCTGGTGAATACCCGGCCTTCAGCCTGTTGGGCGTTGGGGGCTCGCGGACGACGCCGGGGCGGTTCGGCGCGCGGGCCTCCGGCCTGATGAAGTCGCTGAGCACGAAGGACTATCACAAGAGCCTGGATATGTCTAAGGACGATTGGCGCCGGCTGACGCTCTGGCTGGATCTGAACTCGAATGAGATCGGCTGGATCGGCAACGATTGGAGCGAGATCCAGGCCCAGAAGCAGGGCGTGGCCCTTTGGCCGCCCATCGATGTCGATCCTTTGCGTCCGAGCGGCATCGAGGCGGCGCTGCCCGTTGGACCCGGCCCGTAAGGAGGTCTGCCCCGGCGGCGCGACTACGCGGTTGCATCCGTAGCGCGCACCTGTCCGAGCACGACTAGCTGGGCATTTGCAGCCTCCCTTGAGCGCGGAGGGCGTGCGGCACGTGCCGGCTGAGAAGGTGAAAGCCGTTGACACGACGGGTGCGGGCGATGCCTTCGTCGGCAGCCTGGCCTACTTCATGGGCCGAGAGCCGTTGGAGAGAGCTGTTGAACTGTCGGTGCAGATCGCCACGCGTTCGGTGCTCGAATCAGGGACGCAGACATCCTTCCCCCCCGGGCAGGAGTTGCACGACCTGCTCGGCGAGTAGAACCCCGTGCGGAATCTGAACCAATCGAGAGGACTGACCATGACCAAGAACGGCGAGCGCATGGAAGTGATCATCGTGGCGGAAGGGCGCTGGGGCGGCTGCTGCGGCAGCCCGCGGCCGCAGTCGCTGGGCTCTTCACGCCGGTTCTTCCTGCACAACACAATTGCCGTGGTGCTTGCAGTGGGAGGGCTTACCACGCCCGCCGCGCCAAGTCTCGCCGGAACGCCGGCCGAGGCCGAAGACTCCACGTCCCTGTTCAACGGTCGCGACTTCACCGGCTGGCGGTTCGGCGACGACTCGGGACAGCCGAAGCAGATGCCCGAGCAGTGGACGATTGAGAAGGGCGTGATCAGGGCGTTGGGCGACGGCGGGCCGATCTTGGCGTCGCAGTGGGACTACGAGGACTTCGAGTCTGAGTTCGAGTGGCGGGCCACAGACGATTCGTACAACGCTGATCTCTACGTCCGAAGCGGGCGGCTGCTTGACGCTGACCCGATTCGCCTGGCAAAAGGCCGCGAAGGAGGACCACAGAAGACCGACCGCGGCGAAGGGCAATACAACGCCGTTTCGATCGGGGGCGGGGGCCGCGGTCGCGTCGCCGTGCCTCAGATGCAGAAGCCGCTCGGCGAGTGGAACTCGTGGCGCATCAAGGCGCAAGGGGGCACGATCGCCTTGTGGTGCAACGGGCAACAGGCGTGGAAGTGCGAGGACTACGTCCCGTTGCGCGGCTACTTGGGCTTTCGTGTCTTCAAGGGGCCGTTGGAACTGCGGAACCTGCGAATCCGCGAACTCGGCTTTCGCAGCCTGATGAGCCTCGCTGAATGGGAAGTCTATCCCGGGTTCGGCGGCGGAGGCCCGATCGAGGCGAGTTGGCGACACGATGGCGACCTGTGGGTGTTCAAGGGTGCCGGCCCCAGCATTGTTACGCGGAAGAAGGACTACCGGAGCTACCATCTCCGCCTCGAATTCCTCTTCTCCGCACCCGACCCGACCGACACGAACAGCGGCATCTACCTGCGGGGCGTGCATCCGTGGCAGGCCGAGATCTGGCAGCACAAGTGGGGCTGCGGCCTCTGGGGCCTGCGGCACGGCCAGCCCGATCTGGGCAAGGCGGTTCGGCCGCTCGTCCGCATGGACAACCCGCCGGGCCAGTGGAACTACATTGACGTGCTGGTGGAGAACAACATCGTGTCCGTCTGGCTGAACGGTCGGACGACGATCGACCGCTACGCCATGAAGAAGGTCGACCCGCGCTTCCCCGATTCGGGCGGCATCGCGTTACAGTCACACGGCGATGGGAAGGAGATCCGTTTCCGGAATATTCGCGTCAAGACACTCGAGTAATGGTTCAGCCGTGGCTTGCCTGTCACCGGCGGCGAGGCGTCTCTTGCCCAGTCCGACATTCTTGGAGACGTGGGTAATGGGCATGGCTGTGTCTCTCGCGCCAGTGGTTGCCCTTCTGTCCGCGGCACTTCCGGTAGATGTGTGGGCCGAGGATCGGGAACCGGTCGAGCCGTTGGCGCAGCGCGTGCAAGAGGCTGAGAAAGCACTCGTCGGCGTGCTGATCAATCGCACGGAGCTGGAGGGCGACTGGTGCCATGCGGACCTGAAAGTGACCCAGGCCATCAAAGGCGTCAAGGAGGGTGAGCTGATCCCGGTGCTGTGGCGGCCGAGGATCGCCCGCTAGCCGGCAACTGAACCGTAAGGAATCGTACGAGAGGTTACCATGTTTCAAGACCCAGCCGATGTCACGACGGTTCTCTCTGTCATCACGACGTTCGCGGCGGCGTTCGTTGCCGCGTGGACCGCAGCCGGCGCTACCGTTTGGCCGCCGGTGGTCTCGCCCGAGCCGAATCCTGACGGTGGAATCACGTTTCGCTGCCACGCGCCCAACGCGCAGCGAGTCGTCCTCAATGGCGACTGGAAGGACGGCAAGGGCAAGGAGCTGGCCAAGGGTGAAGGCGGTGTCTGGTCGATCACGCTCGCCCCGATCGCACCGGGGATCTACACCTACAGCTTCGACGTCGACGGCATGAACCTGCCCGACCGGGCCAATCCGCGGGTGAATCCGGGCCAGTCCGTGACCGCGAGCTTGCTGGAGATCGCCCGTCCCTTGCCGCACATCGAGGAGTTCGATCCGAACATCCCTCACGGCGAGGTGCGGGTTGTAAGCTATGCCTCGAAGCAGACCGACTCAATCCGGCGAATGCACGTGTACACGCCGCCCGGCTACGAGGCCGATCCGGCAAAGCGCTGGCCCGTGCTGTACCTCTTGCACGGCTACACGGGCGACGACGAGTCTTGGACGGTCTACGGCCGGGCGCACTGGATTGCCGACAACCTGATCGCGGGCGGCGGATCGCAGCCACTGGCTATCGTGATGCCCGACGATCACGTGAAGCCGCTCCCGCCGCGTCAGGGCGACCCGGACTACGTCAACACGAACAGTCCCGTCTGCGATCGGCATCTGATTGACGAGGTCTTACCGTTTGTCGAGAAGCGTTACCGGGTGCGAACGGATCCGGACGGCCGCGCTGTGGCCGGGTTGTCGATGGGTGCCGACCAAACGGCGTACACGGCGCTGGCCCACCCCGAGCTGTTCGCCTGGGTCGGAGCGTTTGCTCCAGGCGCGCGGCTCCGCGACGACCCGATGGAACCGTTGCTCGATGGAGCCAAGCAGCACCCCATCCAGTTCCGCCTGTTTGTCCTCACCTGCGGGCGTCAAGACGGTTTCCTGGAAAACGACACACGGCTGTCCCAACGTCTGCGCGCCTCGGGCGTGAACCACGAGTTCCAACTTGTCGACGGTGCCCACGACTGGGACGTCTTTCGATCGAATCTGGCCCACTTCCTGATGCGCGTATTTCAGCCGCCAAAGAAATAGGAGGACAAGGAGCCCCGAACCAACAGCCTACCGGATTTCGTGGGACAGGCTTCCCGCCTGTCGGCAGAAAGACAGGCTAGAAGCCTATCCTACGTGTCACGCCACTGTCCCTTGTTGTTGCGCAACGCCTTGCGGCGAAACCATCGGGTTCACAGAACTGTGCCGCGTTCAGGAGACCTAGCGATGGGCATCCCCGAGCAGTCGTTCCGGCAGATCCACCTCGACTTCCACACGTCGGAGTACATCGAGGGCGTGGGGGCAGGGTTCGACCCCGACGACTTCGCCGACACGCTGAAGCGCGCCCACGTCACGTCCATCAACTGCTTCGCGAAGTGCTGGCACGGCTGGCTCTACTACGACTCGAAGCGCTTCCCCGAGTGGGTGCACCCGCACCTTGCGCGGCGCGACCTGCTCCCTGCGCAGATCGAGGCCTGCCACGAGCGAGGCATCCGCGTGCCGATCTACGTCGGCGTGCAGATGGCCAATGCCCTGGCTGAGCGGCGGGCGGACTGGTGCCAGTTGCGCGCCGATGGCACGCTGGCCGGCGGCAATCCGCTGGCGACGCGGCACCGCGGGCCGCTCTGCCTCAACACCGGCCTGGCCGACATGCTCAAGGAACTGGTGCGGGAGCTGTTCGAGCGTATGCCCGCCGTGGACGGGTTCTGGTTCGACGGGGTGAACGTGCAGGACTGCGTCTGCTGGAACTGCCGCACGGAGATGCACGCGAAGGGGATCGATCCCTCGGACCAGGCGGCCCGCCGCCGTTTCGGCTGGGAAGTGATGAACCGCTGGATCGCCGACATGAGCGCTTTCGCGAGAGGCTTTGATCCCCAGGTAACGCTCTTCTACAATGCGGGGCATCTGGGACCCGGCTACCGCCCCGTCGCGGACGCCTTCACGCATTGGGAGGTCGAGAGCATCCCGTTCCAGGGCTGGGGCTTCATGCACTCACCGTCGGTCACGCGCTACGTCCGTACCTACGGCAAGGATGTCGTGGGCATGACGGGGAAGTTCCACACGGGCTGGGGCGACATCCATTCCTACAAGACAAAGGCCGCCCTGGAGTTTGAGTGCTTCCAGATGCTCGCGCTCGGGGCCCGGTGCTCCGTCGGCGACCACTTGCACCCCACGGGCAGGATCGATCCCGTGACTTACGAGCTGATTGGTTCGGTGTACGAGCAGGTGGAAGCCAAGGAGCCGTGGTGCCGCAATGCCCGACCGCTGTGCGATGTGGCCGTGCTCACGCCCGAGGCGCTCGTCTCGGCCCACGGGACCAACGAGCCCACATGCATCCGCGGCGCCACCCGCATGCTCCAGGAACTGGGCGTGCAGTTCGACATTGTGGATGGTGAGAGCAGGCTTGAAGGCTACCGGCTTCTCGTGCTGCCGGACGACGTGCGGGTCTCGCCGGCGCTGGCTGAGCGCATCGAGGCATTCGTCGGGAACGGTGGCGCGCTGCTCGCGTCGGGCAAGAGCGGAGTTGCGGAGGACCGAGCCGGGTTCGCGCTGCCCGCCCTCGGGATCAGGCGGATAGGCGATGCACCGTTCTGTCCCGATTACCTGGTTCCCGAGGGCCCAATCGGTGATGGCCTGCCCCCGGTGCCGCACTGCATGTACTCGCGCGCGCAGCAGGTCGATCCCGAGCAGGGCACGGAGGTGCTCTCACAGGCCGAGCGACCGTACTTCAACGCGGCATGGCCGCGGTACGCGGGCGAGCGCTCGGCGGGGGAGCGGGTCTATCCAGGCGTCACGCGCCGCGGGCGCGCCATCTACTTCGCACATCCCGTATTCACCATCTACCACGAGCGGAGCCCGCTGTGGGTCAAGACGCTCGTCCGGAACGCTCTGGACGTGCTCCTGCCGGAGCCGTTACTGCGGCACGATGGGCCGTCCACCCTGATTGCGACGGTGAGCGAACAGCGGGCAGAACGCCGGCTTATCGTCCACTTGCTCCATTACATCCCGACGCGTTTCGGCGCCGGGGTTGACCGAATCGAGGACGTTATCCCCCTGCACGATCTCAGGGTCTCGATTCGGACCCAATGCCCTGTGTCGCGGGTCCGCCTTGTCCCACAAGGCCAGGTGATTGGGCACGGCAACTCGGGCGGCCGCATCCACTTCACGGTCCCTTGCGTGGTGGGCCATCAGATCGTGGAGATCGGGTTGGCGGAGTGACCCGCGAGACCTGCGGCGGGGGCCGCAAGATGAACCGCGTGGATCGGGCCGAGCAACGGTTGATGGTCAACCAGGAGAGCGACAGCATGATTGCGGTCATGCTCTTCTTCGTCCGCGAGGGCGAGCCGTTGCACAGGCCGCGGATCCATCCCGTGTGGCGAGGCGCGCCTGCGCAGTGATAGACTCTCAGTGTGGTCGGTGCCGGACCCGAAAGGAGCAGGTCGCATGCGACAGAAAGCGGTGGCGTGGGTAGCGGCGTGCGTGGCGCTGCTGGGGGCCGCCCGTGTGTTGGGGGCCGAGGCGACGCCGGCCGAACTGGGCCGCGTGCCCTGGGGCCGCGACTACGACGCGGCCGTGAAGCAGGCACGGGAGAACGGCAAGCCCCTCCTGCTGATGTTCAACGAGGTGCCCGGGTGAGGGACCTGCCAGCAGTTCGGCCGTGTGCCGCTCAGCAATCCGCTCGTGATCGACGCCGCAGCCGAGTTCATCCCCGTCGCCATCTACAATAACGTGAAGGGCAAGGACGCCGAGGTGCTCAAGCGCTTCGGCGAGCCGGCCTGGAACAACCCCGTCGTGCGCTTCGTCAATGCGGATGGCAACGACCTGATCCCGCGCAAGGATGGCGTCTATGCGACCGGGCCGCTCGTTGGGCGCATGGTCGCAGCGCTCAAGGCTGCGAAGCGGACCGTCCCCGCGTGGCTGGAGCTGGTCGCGTTCGAGATGAGCCCGCAGAAGCCCGAACGGGCGACCTTTGCGATGTTCTGCTACTGGACCGGCGAAAAGGAGCTTGGCCGCCTGGAGGGCGTCCTGGGAACGGGGATCGGCCACCTCGGGCGGTACGAGGTCGTCGAGGTGCTCTACGATGCCGCCGTCGTGGACTACCGGCGGCTCGTGGAGCAGGCGAACAAGGCGAAGTGCGCGGGGCGGGTCTTTGCCCGCACCGACCAGCAGGCCGAGATGGCGAAGGCCGTGGTGGGCGCGGAGCAGGTCGAGCGGAGCGATGAGGCCACGAAGCACATCCTGCCCCAATACCACCTCCAGCAGGCCCCGCACTACTACTTCGCCCCTCTCACGCCGCTTCAGGCGACGAAGGCGAACGTGGCTATCGCGGACCGCAAGTCCCCGGACAGTAGCCTCTCCCCATCGCAGCTCGCCTTCAAGGATCGCATGCAGAAGCTGTTGAGCAACCAAGGCCAGGCGAAGGCCGTCGTGGAGCGGCTCCAGGTGCTCCGACCCGAGCGCTGCCGCTACAACCGCCAGGAATCGGCGGCAGACTACACCCAACGCCTCGACGCCCTCCTGCGCGAGCTGGAGGCGCCGCCCCGCGGGAAAGCTCAGGGCAAGCCATGATTCCCATCACCGCGCTGATGCTGCTCCTTGCCAACGCGCCACTCGCTGCCGACAACGGCGCGACACGGCCAGGGCTGAGACCCGTGCCGCTGATTGATGTGACGGATCTCTACCATCCGCACCAGGATGTGGGCGACAACCTCGACATCGTCGCAGCCTACGCGCTGTCCGAACTGGACCTGCGAGCCGTCATCCTCGATTGCACGGAGCCCTTCCGCCAGCCGGTGGCCAAGGACCCAGGGCCGGGCCTGTTCCCCGACGCGCGCGGCCCGCGTGAACCGGGCTTCATTCCTGTTCTGCAACTCAACCACATCTTCGGCCGTAGCGTCCCGTGCGCCACCATTCCCTTCGCCCGCATGAAGTCGCCGAACGACAAGATGCTTGACGCGCGGCCCTTTCAGCAGCAGGGCGTCGAGTTGATCCTGAAAACGCTGCGCGAGTCGGCCGAGCCGGTGCATATCGTGTCGTTCGGTTCGGCGCGCGCCATCGCTATTGCCTACAACCGCGAGCCGGCGCTGTTCCAGAAGAAGCTGGCACGCCTTCACCTCTGCGCGGGGGGCAGCTCGCCGCCGGCGCCCAACTACATCGAATGGAATGTGGCCCTCGATCCGCACGCCATCGTCTGCCTGCTGCGCAGCAAGCTGCCCATCGCCCTCTATCCCGATGCCGCGAACAACGCCAGGGACAAGGGCTACGGCGTCTTCAGCCCAGCCTTCAGCTACGACGAGCACAACACTTTCTGGAAGCTGCCCGAACTGCGCTTCATCTCGCAGATGGACCCGCCGCTGAGGCGCTACCTCGAATATGCATTCAGCCGATCGTCGCGCGTGGATTTCCTGCGGGCAACAGAGGTGGACGGACCGCCGCTGGACGCGATGCTGTGGTCGAAGGAACACTACGTTTGGGAAACGGCCGTGTGGCTGTGCGTAAGCGGGCGCAAGCTCGTGAAACGCGCCGACGGCACCCACCGCATCATCCCGGCGGAGCAGGTGTCGCCGACCGACAAGGTGCTCCCCAACGAACTCCGTCCCTGCATGGTCAACGTCCGCGACGATGGCATCTACGAGTTCGAGGAGACCACCCAGCCCACCAACTTCCAGGTGTACTACCGCGGCGATGCGCGCGAAAACGAGGCCGCGCTCCGCGATGCGCTGCCAGCGCTCTATCTCTCCTTCAAATCGTCGGGCAGCGGACACGTGCGATGATCTCCTGGGTTGGAGGCCATAGGCGCAAGCGATCGGCACTTTCGGGTATGCCTTACTACGCCTTTCGTGCCCGTAGACGTGGGGCATCGGCGAAGAGGCGGGCCAACGCCGTAGAACGTCATCTGACTGAGGCTCTGCCAGGAGAACGGAATGCCGGAGAAGGTGACGAGGGGACATCTCGGTTCGCACAGCATCCTCGACGAAAGGCTTGGCGGCATGAGAGCATCCGTCATCAGAAGCCTGATGTCGGTCACCCTGGCGGCTGCCGTTGGTGCCGCCGCTGCGACGGAGGGTAGGCGCCATCCCTTCGAGGTCATCACGTTTGAGCATGGCCGCGACTGCCAGTCACTCAGCTCTCGCGAGGCAGCCACCGTTTTCGGCCAAAGGGCGGTCGAGGGGCACGCCGTGCTCCTCGATGCCGACTCACACCCCCGCAAGCCGGCAAAGCTGATCGAGGGACCGACCGTGCAGCGCAAGAGCGGCCGCTGGCTAGTATCCTTCGGCGTCGACAGCGCCGACGATGTCTTCGTGCGGGTCGTGGACGGTCAGGGCAAGGGCGTGCGCACCCTCGGCTGCGGGGTCATGGGATCGAACGCGCCCGATCCGTTCGAGAAGGGTTCCCTCAAGCAAGAGATCGAGTGGGACGGCAAGGACGCGGCGGGCAAGCCTGCCCCGGAGGGATGCCTGGTCCAGGTTGGG
>Ga0315274_10006340_pt1 | contig 17226 bp, 13 predicted proteins | sample YL17G02_20_MG_FD_203700 | JGI IMG/M metagenome (GOLD analysis project Ga0315274, IMG submission 203700) | Sediment microbial communities from Yellowstone Lake, YNP, Wyoming, USA - YL17G02_20 | ecosystem: Environmental > Aquatic > Freshwater > Lake > Sediment | place: USA: Wyoming | collected...
TCCTTTTGTAACATAGTTATTCGGAGAAAATACATAAGAAGATATATAAAAAGTAAGAACAATTACAATACCCCTTTTATAAGCTTCTTCAATATCTAAAAAGTTCCAATGATTTCAACTAAATTTTACCATAAATCTTTAAGATAAAAAGAAACACTTCTAAAAAAACTATCTATATCTTCATTTACAAGGAGATCGACATATCTATTTAGTCTTGAAGTACCTTTTCCTACAAATACAATTCTGCCTCTCGAGAAGTCAACCAATGAATTAGCTGGATACACCTCAAGAGATGTCCCCACAATTAGAAACAGATCTGAAAAATAAACAAGCTCTTCTGCTTTTGAAAAGTCTTTTACATTCTCGCCAAAAAATACTATATCAGGCTTTATAAGACCTTTGCACGAGTTACAATGAGGAATTGTTTCCTCAAAAATTTTTCTTTTCATCTCTTTAAGTCTGTATTCTTTACCACATTTAAGGCAATAAGATTTATGTATGCTTCCATGGAGATTTATTATATTTTTATTACCAGCCCTTTCATGCAATGCATCTATATTTTGCGTGATAACTCCGTCTAATTTGCCTACTTCTTCAAGCCTTGCAAAAAACTTGTGAGTATAAGTTGGCTCGCAGGAATCAAGCATCTTTATAAACTCTCGCGCAAAATCATAAAAAGGTTTCGGGTCTTCAATAAAACTTATAAACTCAAACACCTTCTGAGGATCGTATTTCCCAATAGTATAAATACCAGAAGGGCCTCTAAAATCGGGTATGCCAGCATTTGTAGAAATGCCTGCACCAGTTAATACCACTGTTTCTTTTGATTCTCTTATAAAATTTGCGCAGAGTTCATTTGCTTCTTGCATTTATTGCAAAGACTGTATAACTTTCTTAACACTTGTAATCTGCCTGGCAAGGTCTGGATTGAATTTTTCAGCAACTCGCTCTGCTTCGGAATAATAACCCAGTGAACCTTTTATATTTCCCTGCCTATAAAAAGCTTCACCTATAAGAAACTGAATTGTTGCATAATTAACTGGGTTGTCCACTTCTTTAAAAAATTTCAATGCCTCGTTGAGGTTCTGAATCTCTTTATCAAGAAATGAGCTGTTATTTGAAAGCACAAATAGATCTTTATAAACAATTGAAAGGTTGTATTCGGCATTAGAAAGTTCTAACGGATTTGTTTCTTCAACAAAATATTCTATCGAAGTCTCTAAATAATCTTTTGCTTTTAACAAAAATTCCTTTTTTTCTTCTGAGGATATTTGAGAAAGTTTAAAATAACACAGACCAATTGAGTAATTTACAGAAGCAAAATCCACAGGTGTAGACTCAACATCATAAAGCTTAAGGGCTAAATTAAAATGTGTTATTGCATCCATATAATTCTTTTGAGGGTCCATCCCGTTGTCTCCTATTCGCATATGGGCAATTCCAAGGCCATTATGCGAAGAAGCAAAATCAAACGGGTCTTCATCCAGACTAGAAAATTTTAATGATTCTTCAAAATATAAAATTGCCTTCTCAAAAATATCGTGTAAATCGTTACCTGAATAAAATTGTGATAAAATAAGGTAAGAACGTGCAATAGCATTGTATATTAAAGATAAATTATCGCTTCTGCCGGATATATTTGCGATTTCAAGAGCATTATTAAATATAAAAATCGCTTCAAGAATATTATTCTGTTCGTTGCCGTCTCTTAGAGCAAGGTAAGAGTTTGCAAGGTTATAATTCACAGAAATAAGTTTCTCTCTATCAGAATCTCCTATTAAATCAATTGCATTTTTATAATGCTGGATAGAGAGTTTTAAATTAGAGTTTCTATCCTCAAGGAACGCAAGCTTATAAAAGAGGAAGCCCTTCAATTTTTTAACATTTATCTGCGCTTCATTATTGTTTAATTTACTTGAAATTTTCTCGGCTTCATCGAAAGAAAGAAGGGCATTTATGATATTACTCCTTGATTCTTCTGCCTCTGAAATCAAAAGATAGCTATTCCCTATAGCAATAAATAATTGGATCCTCTCGTTATCAGATTTACACTCCTCAAGGCACGTTTTTAACTCTTTTAAATTTTTCTTTATTTCTTCAAAAGTTCTTTCTAAACTCATCTAATGGTACCACCGCTGTGGTATAAATATTAATATTCCTTGTACCAAACCTCTCCGGCTTTTTCAAGCATTATACTGGCAAAGCTTCTAAATTGTTTGTGTTCAAAGTATGGAGTGGCTCTTTTACTTGCTTCATAAATCTTCATATAATTCTCAACACCTGAAGTTAGAAGCCATGCTCTCATATCGTCTTCGTTTGGATAGTAAGTAGTGAAATCTTTCCAGACCGCTCTTCCCGCAAGGAAGCCAGAGGCACCATTATTTGAAGCAATTTTTACATTGTAAACAAACTCTTCAATATCTACACCAGCGCTTAATATTACCCACGGGACAGTTGAGGTTTTCGTAATTTCACGACATGCATCCTCTGCATCCTTGATTGAATAAACCTCATCTCTTTCCTTTTTATCAAAGTAGCCTTTATGAAATTCTTTTATAAATTTAAGATTAACAGGAAATTCAAGTTTTAAAATATCAACACCATACTCTTTCTTAGAAAATTCTCTTGCAATTCCAATAACAATTTCTGGTTTTTTCTTCGCATATTCAGAGGAATCAGTTGATGACTCATCATCTTTAAAAGCATAGCCAACTGGCTCAAGAACAAATGGAAGATCGTATTTTTTACATTCCTGACCAAGAGATTTTACAATATTTTCCTGGTATTCTTTTATTTCAAGTGTACTATCAGATCGGTAATAAAGTAAAAGCTTAACTGCATCTGCGCCAACCTTTTTAATTTTCTCAACGCTCCATCCTTCAAGAAGGACTGTTTTCTTTTCTCTTCCCTTATAACCTGCAGATTCTGTTCCGCTTTTCTCGGTTGCGAGAAGAAGTGCAGAGTTTTTACTCAAATACTTTAAAGATTCTGGCACACCAAATTCAGGATCCATAAGAGTAGCACTAAAATAAGAAGAAAGTACTGAAGTAACAAGTCTTTTTGCCATAGTCATATCAGCATAACCAATACTGCTTTTATCCTTCCCTGCAGCATCAGCAAGCATCTTTTGTAGTGACCCTCTTTGGTCAATTGCAAGCATCCTAAATTTTCCTTCCCTATCAACAAGTCTTGAAATACCTTTTAACTTACCTGCAGAAATGCTTACTTTTTCCATATAAACCTCCTTAATCTCTTTCTAAAATCACTTAAATTTTATCATATTTGGTAAACTTGTAAAGCAAAGAGAAAAACAGATTATTAAAGTTTTTAACTATACGGAATATTGATTTTGAAAAAAATAGAATAGTTGCTTTCAGCAATAGAAACTCACACTAATTTTAAAGAAACAACTTTAGAAATCCCATCCTCCTCCATGGTTATCCCATAGAGGATATCTGCTCGTTGCATCGTCTCTTTGTTATGAGTAATAATGATAAATTGTGCGCTATCACTTTCTTCTTCAAGTAGTTCTCCAAAACGTACAACATTTTCTTCGTCAAGGGCAGCATCTACTTCATCCAGTATGTAAAAGGGAGACGGTTTCACTTTAAAAATTGAAAATAATAATGCAATTGCCGCTAATGTTTTTTCCCCACCTGAAAGTAAATACAAAGCCTGGCTTTTCTTTCCTGGAAGCCTTAAGTTAATTTCTATTCCCTTAACCTCTCCGAAATCATCCAACACTTTTTCAAGGTGAGCATCACCTCCATTAAACATTTTCATAAAAAATTTGCTAAAGTTCTCTTCAATCTTGCCAAGTGTTGTATCAAATTCAATTTTAATTTTATTTTCCATCTCTTCTATAAATTTTTCGAGTTCTTTCTTGGAAGATTTAACATCGTCGTATACAGATTCCTTTTCTTCAAGTTCCTTAGTAATTTGCTCTTCTTCAGAAATGCTCGTAAAATCAATTGCTCCCAATTCATTTAATTCTTCTTTTAGCTCTTTTATCTCTTTTTTTAATACTTCGACATTCACCCGGTAAAGAATCTCTCTTTCGCTAATTCCTTTTTCTTGCAAAGTATTTTTGATTCCGTTTATCTCTGTCTCTTTTTGTGCAATAACTATTCGTTGTTTTTCCATCCTTTTCAAGATTTCCTGGTTTCTCTCTTCAAGTTTTGAGATTCCAACAACAAGTATTTTTTCCTCTTCAAGTTTGCTTTTCAGGGTCTCTTTTACCGCCTTTTCTTTACCCTCGGTTTCATTCAGGCCGAGCTCAATTTTTTGGTATGAGATTAGCGTTTCGCTCAAATTTTGTTTTAGTTTCTCAATCGCATTATAATTTTCCTCTTGTTCTTTATTTGTACCGATTATGTCGTTTTTAATACTTTCTATTCTTCTAATTTTCTCACTAATCTCACTCGAGGCTCTTTCAATATTAAATTTTATTTCCTGGAATTCTTCGGATTTATTTGCATATTCATTTTTTAGGGAATCAAGCTCTGATTGCTTTACCCGTAATTCACTGCTACCGTTAAGTGCTTCAATTTCTTTCAAGAATTCAGCTATTTGTTGCTTAAGAAGTTTCTTCTCTCTCACAATTTCTATAATTCTATCTTCTAAAGATGAAACTTCTCCTTTGTTCGCTTCAATGCTGCCTATCTTTTCGTTATGCTCTCTGGCTTTATTAAATTCAGCTTCAAGAGTTTTAGTTAGATTCTCGGTTTCCGAAATCTCGTTGCCAAGTTTCATTTTAAGATCCATAACCTCGTTTAACTCTCTATCAATTGATTTAAGTTCTTCGGATTTATTAATAACAGTAACATCAAGATTTATTTTTACTTCGAATGGAGAAAATATTATGAAACCATCTGCAGTTATAATTTTTTTAATAAAGATTTTCTCAAAATTTGTTTTAAAAAACTCCAAGCCACTCTTTAAGTCCATGGCATAATAAATTCCTGAAAGAAACTGCGAATGAGCTCCCAAAACTTCTTCTACTTGATAAACTTTTTTATTTTTAACAACCTGTACATTTATGTTATCTATATCCAAAAAAAAGTTTCCTTCCTTATAATTCTTTAATTCATCTGTTTTACCTAAGACTATTGAGTTAAGTTCATCTTCAAGCCCAGGAATATTTCTATTAAGCTTGAGAAGAGAGCCAAGGCTATTTTCTCGAAACTTAAAATTAATTGTATTATGGCTTGAGATAAATTTTCCTAATTCATTTGATCTGTATTTTAATAAAGCGAGTCTTTCGCTAAGTTCAGTAATTAGGTTATTAAATTCCTTTTTCTTTTTATACAGAAACTCAAGTTTTTCTTGTATCTTGCCCTCATCAAGTGAGCCCTGATTTTCAAATGCTTCAATAAATCCTTCTAACTCAGTCTTTCTTGATTCAAGAAACTTCAATTCGGTTTCTTTTGCTGAAAGCAACTTTTCAGATTTAACTCTTTCCTCATTGATTGCTTTAATCTTTTTGTTTCTCTCTTCCCCTTCTTCGTGCAAAGGTCCCAATATCGCATTTATTGAATGGATTTTTTCACTGATTTTGCTTAATTCTTTCTCTTTTTCCACTAAATCCAATTCCATATCGGATTTTTTTTCATTCAATGTTTCAATGCCCTTTTTTAGAAAATTGAGGTCTTTTTCCATCCTTTCGATTCTACTCTTGTCCTCAGAGGCTTTGTTTTCCAAATCCTCAATTTTCTCCCTAAACCTGCTTTCGGTACCCTTTAATCTTGTTTTTTCAATAACGAGTTTCTCTTTATCGCGGGAAATTTCCTCTTTTAAGTCATTTAATGACCCAACCTCTTCTTCAATAAGGTCGTGTTTTTTCTTCTTTTCAAGTATCGATTCTACAATTTCGTTATTTTCACGCTCAAGTTCCTCAAGTCCAGATTGCACAATTTTGATAGCATCTTTCAACAATTTTATCTCTGTATTAAACAATACAGTTTCTTCTTCCTTTAGTCTATCGCTTAAAATATAATACATATGAGCCTTTTTGGCCTCGGTTAAGACATGATTTGCATGTTGTCGCAATTCAGAAAGCCTGTCAGACACTCTTGCAAGATTTTCATCGACCTCTCTTAATTTTTTGATAGCCTCGTCCTTTTTCCTTTTATACACATCTATGCCCGCAATTCTATCAATGATTGTTTTCTTTTCTTCGGCTCTTGCAAGTAGAATCTCGTCTACTCTACCCTGTCCAACAATTGAATAAGTATGCCCAAAGATATTTGCAGAATGAAATATTGAATTAATTTTTTGCAAAGTAGATTCTTCACCATTAATATAGTAGTGGATTTCTCTGTTTCTATATATCCTTTTCTCAATTATCAAACGGGGCGTTTTAACTGAAAATGTGTGAGACTCATTGTTAAATACCATTTTTACAGAAGCCACATTTAATTGTTTTTTCATCGATGAGCCAGAGAAAATCAAATCTGTTGAATCTATAGCTCTTAGCGAGCTTAACCTCTGTTCACCAAGCATCCATCTTACTGCATCAACTATATTACTTTTTCCAGCCCCATTCGGCCCAACTATACAATTAATATGCGGGGCTAAGAAAATTTTTGTATTGCTAACAAATGTTTTGAATCCAAAAAGTTCTATACTCTCAAGATACATTAAGATGTCCTATAATTTTTATATTCTGAAAAGTATTAACAACAAACTTTAAAGATTTCAATGCTTTATCCAGGCTATTGGCAGAACTTCTCCTTGCAGTGTAAGGTATTATTCTGGTATAAGGAATGTGCGATTCTCGGCCCACTATCCTACCCCATTCTCTCCAGTATGTTATTACATCTTCAAGCCCTTTAATTATTTTCATCCCTTCTTTTTGAGCCTTTCTGTCAAGAAAATGATATATTCCAAGAAAATAAGAAAGTAACCCATAAATAGAAGTCCATTGTGCATATGAGGGTATAGAAAACCACTCTTTAGAATTACCATTAAATTGCTTACTTTCATCTCGCAGATCTTTTATAAATTCAATATAAGCATCTTCTCCTACAAAAGTTCTGAGACCGTTTATAGTAATATTTTTTTTATAGAAGTTTTCATAAAGATGTCTTGATAAATTTGGAAATTTTTTGATATCATAAACTTCCTCTCTTTTCAATTCTGGAACTTCTTCTATAATAATCGCTCTCCTGTTAGTCTTAATTACGTTTTCCAATGAAGAAGACTCCATAAACAACGCTCTGAAAAAAAATAAATTATTAGAATCAATTTTATAAACAAGGAGATTTTCGGGATGTAGAATTAATGGTATTCCGTTCTTAACTTTATCAATGATAAATTCTCTAAGATCAACGCTTTCAAAAACAGAAATTCTTAAACCAATATTGCGCCAAAGATTATCTTTTATATAATCAAGATCTTCATTATAAGAATTCAGAAAATCAAAACGATAAAGAAATCTCAAAGAAAATCCGCTTAATACATTAAGTTCAGGTAAAAGTATCGGTAAATTATAAAGGGCAAGAACCTTGTATAACTGAATAAGCAGGTTGTATTCACATAGTCTTTCGCTTCCACGCAGTGAATTTGAAATTTCTTCCAATCTTTCCAACATTTCTGTATATTATAACTGAATAAATTTAAAATGGGAAGGTTCACATGGATAGTATTAATATTGAAACAATAGTCAAAAAAATTATGAGGGTTGTAAAGAATTTTGAGGAGCCTGCCGTAACTCAAATCGCGAATAGTTACGAAGATCCTTTCAAAATACTTATATCGACGATACTTAGCTTGAGAACAAAAGATAAAACTACACACGATGCTTCAATAAGATTATTTGAAACAGCAAACACTCCAGAGAAAATTCTCAAACTGTCAGATAAAGAAATCGAAAAATTGATTTATCCAGTGGGTTTTTACCATAGAAAAGCTGCTACAATTAAAAAAATATCTAAGGAAATTATCCAAAATAATGGAAAAGTGCCCGATACTCTTGAAGAGCTTTTAAAACTCCCCGGGGTTGGGAGAAAAACTGCCAACCTTGTTTTAAGTGAGGGGTTTGGAAAATCAGCAATTTGCGTTGATACACATGTTCACAGAGTTTCAAACAGGTTAGGACTCGTTAATACAAAAACTCCAGAGCAAACAGAATTTGCTCTTATGGGAGTTTTACTTAAAAAGTTTTGGTCAATATACAACAGAATTATAGTTCCTTTTGGACAAAATATTTGCAAACCAGTATCACCCCTCTGCTCTAAATGCCCTCTTAATGATGTATGTCCAAAATTGGGCGTCAAAAAACACAGATAGAGTCGAAATAAAAATTTTTTAAATAAAAAGATAAACAAAATATGATTCATAAATATTTTTGCAAAAAACCCCTTTTGATATAAAATTTTGATGTGAAAAAACTACTAACTGTAATTTCAATAATCGCAATTTTGATTACAATTTTGGGGTGTAACAGATCAAATTTCAAAATAAGCATAACCGATTCAAAAACTGACTTTCCCATTGAGGGGAAAATACAGATAAATGGAAAAAGTGCCGAAATAAATAATGGTATCTTGTATCTTAATGAAAGGGATTATACAATAGAAAAAGAAGGTTATGAGAACTTAAACCTTGGGATAAATGGAAACAGAACTAATAATATCAGTACCTATATGGAACCAATTTCCTACCTTATTATTCTAACAGACAATCAAAATGCAAAGATTTTAATAGACGAAGCTGAAAGAAAAGGTAAAATAGAAGAGGAAAGCATCATAATTTCTCCAGTAAATGAAGGGCAACACAGTATAGTTATTGAAGCGCCTTTCTACATAACAAGAAAAATCACAGAGGAATTTCATAAAGGGGAAAATTTAATTAATGCGAATTTAGCTCTCGACAGTGAAAAAGTCCAGGAATTACTTAAAAACATAGAATTCCCTGAAGATAATAAAAACTTTAATTTTTCAATAACAATAAATGGTGATATTTCAAAAAATAAGTTTTCGTATGATTTGAAAGGTGCCGTAAAAAATAACTCAATCGAAAACATAAGCGATAACAATGTTTCCTACACATTTAAAAACGGTGAACCATTTATCAATAATGAGCAAGTAGATGATTTAGAAAAGGCAACCATCCTAAAATTTGCCAGAGATACAATACAGGAATTTTTGCAATTTAAAGAAAAAATTAAGAGCCTTAATTTAAAAGATGCAAATACGGACTCGATCAGTTTCACGGGCGAAAGAGAGTTTGAGGACAGAAAGTTTTCCGAAACAATTAAGCTAACTCTTTATGAAAATAAGGTTTCATCAGTAACAGTGAATATTTCTTCTCAAGATTTGCAAGTAGACCTTGAAGCTACTTTATCGATTACGATTAATTAGGAGGATAAAATGAGTTTTACACACTTACATTTACACACAGAATACAGCCTTCTTGATGGCCTTAATAAGATAAACAACCTTGCCTCAAGAGTAAAAGAGCTTGGAATGGATGCGGTTGCTATTACTGACCATGGAAATATGTACGGCGTAATAGAATTTTATGAAAAAATGAGAAAGGAAGGAATTAAACCCATAATAGGCGCAGAAATTTATGTTGCCCCGGCGGGGATGGAGAATAAGAATAAAGACGAAGATCGCTTCCATCTTATTCTTCTTTCTAAAGACCTCAACGGTTACAAAAATCTTGTAAAGATTGTTTCAAAAAGCTTCATTGAAGGTTTTTATTATAAACCAAGAGTTGATTACAAAGTTCTCGAAGAGTACCATGAAGGACTCATTGCAATGACAGCATGTTTACAGGGTGAAGTACCCTCAAAAGCCCTAAAAGAAGGTAAAGATAGTGCCAAAAAATCTCTTTATAAATACATTGATATATTTGGGAAAGAAAACACTTTCCTTGAAGTTCAGGATCACGGTATATCTGAAGAAAAGGCAGTTATAAAAATACTAAAAGATATTTCGCAAGAAGATGGCATTCCTCTTGTTGCAACAAATGATGCTCATTATTTAAGAAAAGAAGATGCCAAAGCTCATGACATACTCTTATGCGTCCAAACTCTCTCAAAAATAGATGACCCGGAAAGAATGAGATTTCAAACAAATGAATTTTATGTCAAATCAGAAGAAGAAATGAGAGAAATATTCAGGGAAATTCCGCAAGCTCTTGATAACACTGAGAAAATAAAGGAAATATGTAATTTTGAATTCGATTTTTCCTCTTATCACCTTCCCCACTTCACAGAAAATGGCAAAGAATGGGATCCAGAGAAAAACAAAAAACTCCTTGAAGAACTAACCTTCAGTGGAATAAGAAATATTTACAAAGATAACATTGACGAAATTTTAAAGAGAACGAGATACGAGCTTGATATAATAGAAAATATGGGTTTTACAGACTATTTCCTCATTGTACATGACTTTATAAATTGGTCAAAAAAACAGGGAATCCCTGTGGGCCCTGGAAGAGGTTCTGCACCTGCGAGCATTGTCTCACATGCGCTGAGTATTACAGAAGTTGACCCTATAAAATACAACCTTTTCTTTGAGCGCTTTTTAAATCCTTCAAGAATTTCTATGCCGGACTTTGACATTGATTTTGGAGATAAACTTAGAGATAAAGTTATAGAATATGTAAAAAATAAATATGGGGCAGACCGCGTAGCACAAGTTGCAACTTTTGGCAAGATGGAGGCAAGGGCAGTAATAAGAGATGTTGGGAGAGCTCTTGCCTTTAGTTATGGTGATATGGATAAAATTGCTAAACTTATCCCAATGGGGGCTTCATTATCTGAGGCTGTCGAAACAGTATCTGAACTAAAACAAAAGGCTCAGGATCCAGCATATAAAGAACTGTTTAACATTGCTTCAAAGCTTGAAGGTGTAGTAAGAAACTTTTCTACCCATGCCGCAGGGATTGTAATTGGAGACAAACCTCTTACAGAATACCTACCTCTGCAAACTGATAAGAAGGATGCAATTATTACGCAGTTTGATAAGGATGTTATAGAACACATTGGAATGCTAAAAATGGATTTCCTTGGATTGAAAAATTTAACAATAATACAAGAAACACTTGAAAGTCTCAAAAAACAAGGCATAGAGATTGATTTTGAAAAAATTCCAGAGGATGATAAAGAAACATTTTCAATGCTAAAACAAGGAGATTCAATAGGAGTATTCCAACTGGAAAGTAGCGGAATGAAAAAAGTTTTAAAAGGGGTTCAACCAGAAAGTATCGAAGACCTAACTGCTGTTGTGGCTTTGTATAGGCCAGGAACTATAAAAGCAGGAGGAATAGAAGAGTACATAAACAGAAAAAATGGAACAACAAAAGTTTCATATCCTCATCCAAAACTTGAAACAATTCTCAAAAATACTTATGGTGTTATAGTTTATCAGGAGCAAGTAATGCAGATAGCAAATACCCTTGCAGGTTATTCCATGGCAGAAGCAGATACACTAAGAAAAGCAATAGGTAAAAAAATACCCGAAATTATGAAATCACAAAGAAGTATCTTTGTAGAGAAAGCTTTAAATAATGGAGTAGAAAAAGAAAAGGCAGAAAAAGTCTTTGACCTGATAGAATATTTTGCAGGATATGGGTTTAATAAAGCTCATGCTGTAAGTTATGCGACAATTGCTTATAGGACAGCGTATCTCAAGACTCATTATCCAAAAGAATATTTTACTGGAATTCTTAACTCATACATTGGAAACGAAGATAAATTGAGTGAAACCATATATGAGACAAAAACAAAAGGTATAAACATCCTTAAGCCCGGTATAAATGAGTCAGATACTTTTTTTAAAGTAGAAGGGAAAGATATTAGATTCGGGCTTCTGGCAATTAAAAACGTTGGAGAGAAGGCATTAATAGAAATAATCGAAGAAAGAGAGAAAGGTGGTAAATTTAAATCTTTTAGAGATTTTGAAAGTCGGATACAAAGTCTGAAAGTAAACAAAAAAGTTATTGAAAGCCTAATAAAATCAGGCTGTTTTGATTCGCTTGGGGAAGAAAGAAAGTCATTACTGGAAAACAAGAGTGAAGATCAAATACAAGCTTTATCACTTTTTGGAGGAGCTACAATTAACTTGCCTCAGAAAACACAGTCCTCAGATGCTGAGACTTTACAATATGAAAAAGAAGTCCTTGGCTTTTATTTGACTGATAACCCTATGAATGCTTATCTACCATTGTTGAAAGAAGAAGAGGTACCAACAGTATCAGAAATCAAAGAAAGTGAAGAAGACGGAGAAGTCAAAGTAGCAGGTGTTATTTCTTCATTTAGAAAAACAAAAACTAAAAATGGAAATTATATTTACAGGTTTTCGCTCGAAGATGGCTTCACAAAAATCGAAACATTAGTACTACCAAAGTTTCTCAATAACTTCGATGACTTTATCGAAAATGAAGGAGTTATAGTAATAAAAGGGCAAATAAAAAGGGAAGAAGAGACTGTTACACTTTTTGCTGAAGGAGTTTTAAACTTTTTTACTGAAAAAGATATTTCGAAAAAGAATAAATATACATCTTTGCATCTGTATCTGAAAGAAGCAACTCTGGATGTTATATACCAAAAACTCAAGGATTTTAAGGAAGAAATAGAAAAATTCAAAGGCGGCAGTCCTTTGATCCTTCACCTTTTTATTGAAGAGAAAGATATAAGAATCACTACCTCCCCAAAATATTTTGTCCAGAATTCAAAATCAATGCAATCAGTACTTGATAGGATATTTGGGAAAGACTCCTACCAAATAAAAACATGGAGTAGTTAAGTGAATCTTAATTAAATTTCTATCTGTTGTATCTTTATAATCCTTTGTATTCGTTTACTCCTCTGTATTCATTGCTCTTTTCATATGAATACTTTGTTCCTACGAATATTTTCCACAATTAATTTTATTAAGCTCAATGAAAAATGAACTAATTACGGAACATACGAGACTGTTATTTGTGCAATCATTGTGGTTGCAGCAATTGTTTTAGGGAGTATATCAAGTATTTTTAAAAAATCGCACCAAGCTACTCCATCATCAAATGAACCACCATCAAGCACTACTCCCTCGACACCGAGTGAGCCAACTACACCCTATTTTCAATATAATACTATCTTTTTTTAACCGAGCAAACTTCTTTGACAAATCGATTGAGATCTTCTTTGAAGATTTCATCCTTTAGCTTTGCGACAACATCAAATACCTCTGCTTTTACTGTGTCATTAATCTTTGGTACAGAATAATAGTTGTACTTTCCATATCTCTTGGAACATAAAAAGCCTATTTCTCTCAGCTGCTTTAGGGATTTGGAAATTTCGTAAGACGGTCTTTCAAGAGCAGTAGCAAACTCACAAACACAAACAGGCTCACCTCTTCCAACAACAAGTCTTAAGATTCTAATAGATAATTCGCTAGAAAGGACATTAAAAACTTCTTTGGCTTCTTTCATTTATATTCTCCAAATGTTTCTAAAACCCAATTCTTGATGTTATCACGCACCTGCCGTACCTTCTCCATGATTTCTTCTTCAGAGCCAGTAAACGTTGATGGATCTTCAAAATTTCTGTGGAGGTAATCTTTTGCCCCAGGAAAATAGGGACAAGTTTCTTTTGCTTGGTCACAAACAGTTACGACAAGGTCAAATTTATCCCCTTTGAATTCATCAACTGATTTGGTGTGGTTACCGGAGATATCCATACCAACTTCCACCATTGCTTTCACAACGAAAGGATTCAATTTTCCAGGCTGAGTGCCTGCACTATATACTTCGAACCTTTCAGGGAAAAGCGTCTTCAAAAACGCCTCTGCCATTTGTGACCTTGCCGAATTATGAGTGCAAATAAACAAAATTCTCTTTTTCATTCGTTAATATCCTTATTTGAAGCACCTGGAAGAACGCCTTCATGAACGAAAGCTTTTGCTGCTGACTTACCATCAAAATCAAATGACTTCTTATTAGCCTTGAATATTGCAACGAGGCTAAGCATAATAGGCACTTCTACCAACACACCGACTACTGTTGCAAGGGTTGCGGGAGAAGATAAACCGAACAAAATTACTGCTGTTGCAACTGCAAGCTCGAAAAAGTTTGACGCACCAATCATAGCAGCGGGAGCAGCAAGCTCGTATCTAATTTTGAATAACTTGGTAAGGAGGATTCCAACGAAAAATATGAAGTATGTTTGCAAAATGAGAGGAATCATAACAAGAAAAATAGAAAAAGGATTAGAAACAATAATTTTGCCCTGGAACATAAAAATAACTATGAGGGTTGCGAGTAACCCTGCCATTGTTATATTTTTCATATTCTTTACAAAAACATTGTCAAGCCAGTCAATTCCTCTTGTTCTTATAAAATGTCTTCGCGCAGCATATCCTAACACCACAGGAATAAGAACATAAATAACAACTGAGTAAAAAATCGTTGAATATGGAACGACCATTTTATTCAAACCTAATAGAAACTTAACAATTGGCGCAAATGCAACAATAACTACAAGGTCATTCACGGCAACTTGAACAAGTGTATAAAGAGGATCTCCTCCTGAGAGATAACTCCAAACAAAAACCATTGCTGTACACGGAGCTGCTCCCAAAAGAACAGCACCTGCTACAAAGCCCTGAGCGTTCTCTCCCGTGATAAAAGGTCTAAATAAAAACTTAAAAAACAATACAGACAAAAGATACATCGAGAAAGGCTTTATAATCCAGTTGACAAAAAGGGTAATATAAAGTGGTATAGGCTCTTTCCGAACACTCTTAATCTGAGTAAAGTCTATTTGAACCATCATAGGGAAGATCATAATCCATAGAACCACTGCGATTGGAATTGAAACTTGAGCTATTGATAATTTGCCCAGAAAAGACACAGTTTGCGGAAATTTAACTCCGAGAATTATACCAACAGCCATGCAAAGTGCAACCCAAATTGACAAGTACTTGTCAAAGGTTGAAAGTGCTTTCTTTTCTTCCGTTTTTTCCTCCAAGTATCAAATTTTCACTAATTCATTTGCAAATTATAGCAAATGAATTAGAAAAGTCAAGAGCATGTACCGGTTACAGAAGAGTATGACACCGATAAATTACCTGCTAAAATATAACATAAATGATGTGAAGACTTTAAAACAACTATGCATAATCAAAGGCAACGGCAAAGGATACCTCAAGCCTCACGAATTAATAACGAGAGAAGAAATTGCATTGATTGCATATAGGATAATAAAGGTGCTACAAACTAGGCTTCCATAATAGACTAATATTTAACAAAAGCTAAGCAAATAAAAAAGCGGAACCATAAAGCTCCGCTTTTAAAACTTAAACTATAATTGGTACGTTATCGTTTGCGTGTTCGAGTCCCAGTCAACTTTTGCTCAAAGATTTTCTGTAACGAATCTCAAAGTAAGTAATAATTTATTTTTTCTTAAAAATAAGCCAGCTATTTTCCCTGTTTTTTCCACTTCCAAATCCCCTTGTTTTTATAAGCGCATATTCTCCTCTTATCTTTTTTCCATATAAATTAAAAACGACTTCTTTCAAATCACCTCTTTCGTCTGATTCCATGCTTAAAATTTCATATTCCCCGCTATCCCAAATTTTGACTTCTCCTGCACCATAACTCCCCTCTTTTATTATTCCTTCAAAATCAATATAAGCTATATCATGATCCTCAACCTGAAATGCAAGGCGCTTTACTCCATTTTCACTTGAAACATTCTTTGGCACTGCCCAGGACTTTAGAACATATCTATCAATCCCCTCGTTTTCAGCCCTGTCTTCCACATGGGCAAGCATTTCCAATCTAAAATCATAATGAAGATGACTGGCATGATGTTCTTGAATGACAAAACGACGCTTATTTTTTATATTCATAATCATTGTCTGAAAGTTTGTTATCTTTCATATATTGCTTCCTTCTTATGTAATATGAAAACACCACAAGCGTGAAGAATTCTTCCTTAAAATTATTACTTCATATTGTCCATTGATCATGTACAATTCCTGTGAGATACCATATATTATCTTTCTCTTCATAAACTAACCGTAGGCTTTTCCAATCCATTCCTCCATATTTTGGGTCAAATCCTGGAAAATAGTATTCGACAATTATGCTATTGGTATAAACCTCAAATTCATTATTTATCATGTTACCCTTCCCAAGTATTTGATTGTAATCAATCTCCTTTGCGTTAGCAAAATCTTGATCATATACGAACTTCTTAAAATAATCTTCAAATGTTAACTCTATGGGGAGTCCGGATCCATCATAGATTCCCCAAGTATGTTTGATTTCGTCTTTTGAAATATTTTTAATTTGATCTGCAGTAAAAATAAGATCAGTATCTGTGTTTACATGCGAATATGGAGAGAAACGGACACCTTTGTCTGGATTAATAAAAGTTGATAGCTTATCCATATCCTTATTTTTAATTGCCAAAATTACCTCTATTGTTTCGTCTTCTATAATTTTCTGGGCTTCTAAAGGAGAAATTCTCTCTTCAGAAGATTTTTTTAGGTTTTCGATCTCGTTCTGGAGTTTAATAACTTCTTGTTGATATTCCTTTCTTAAATCTTGTATTGCATTTTCTTTTTCTTTATTTGAGACAGATTTTTGCCAAAAATAAACACCACTACCAACAACTAATGTAGTGATTATAATAGAAATAATAATACTAAAAATTATTTGCTTATTTTTTAACGAGCTTTTAGTGTTTTGATCCATTTATGTATCCTCCTCTTTATGTTATTATAAACAAAAAAAGTCTTAAATAAAGATGATAAATAGTTACCATTTTATTATTTATAATTCAACAAGTAGTAATTAATTGAATGTTTTAAGTAATATAATCAGTTTTGGTGGAGATGGAGAAGTAAAACCTCGTACATATAACATTTCTAAATTCTTTTCTAATTTAGAGCGACTTTTAAGACCTAAAAATATATTTGATGAAGGTTAACCAATAAATATCACCAATTATCTTATTAAAGATTCTATGATTAAAATTTTCTCCCCCTGTGCATATTTATATGTGAGTGGTGAAGTTGGCGCGCTGTAATCCAGAAATCGTCTCTGCTGCTCAAAATTTTGCTCAAGGAGGCAAAATATGATAACAATACGGAGTCAGGAAGTCTGCAGATTGTGTTCACTCTTCCAGACTCACCTTTGTCGTCTTTATTGATGGTGCCGAGGGCTCGTAGTGATGTAAAAAGACGACAAACAGAGATGATCTATACTGAGAAAATAAAAGAA
>Ga0315274_10006342_pt1 | contig 17224 bp, 15 predicted proteins | sample YL17G02_20_MG_FD_203700 | JGI IMG/M metagenome (GOLD analysis project Ga0315274, IMG submission 203700) | Sediment microbial communities from Yellowstone Lake, YNP, Wyoming, USA - YL17G02_20 | ecosystem: Environmental > Aquatic > Freshwater > Lake > Sediment | place: USA: Wyoming | collected...
CAACACGAAGGATGGATTTGATGATCTTGTGATGGAAATTGCTTGTGGATTGCATAATTTCAGGACAGCATATCGCATAGGAGAGACATTTAATGTTTGATAAAGTTATTTCCAATAATGTCTAATGGTAAGAAAAGTGGATTAATGATCTTAATCCAATACAACAAATACCATAATAACAATAAAGCAATAGGTCCGTAAAGTAATTCCTTTCTCATCATGTCTCCATTTTTATTGTATGTAGACACTCACGTTTAATATGAAAGAAATCTTCAGTTTCGAATAGATCTCGCATTCTAGGACGATTTAGTGGTATTGTTTTAATTTCCTTAACTGTTGCAGGAATCGATCCCAGTAATACTAATCGATCTGCAAGGAAAATTGCTTCCTCGATATCATGAGATATAAATAATATAGTAGGTTTTTCTCGATGCCAGATATCAAGTAGTATTTGTTGCATAAAAGATCGAGTTTGATAGTCAAGTGAACTGAATGGTTCATCCATCAGAATAACATCAGGATGATAAATCAATGTTCTCAATATAGCAGTAAGTTGCTGTTGTCCTCCACTCAATTGATATGGATAGTTTTCCAATGGCAAATCAATTTTAAGTTCTGAAAGAAGTTCCTTTAACTGTTCTTTAGCTTTACCTATTTCATGCTTCCTCTTTTTCAGCTTATATGGGAAAAGAATATTATCCCAACAGCTAAGCCATGGCATTAGTGAATCAATATAGTTCTGGAAGATTAAACCAACTTTCGCGTCTTGCGGAACTTTTGAATCAATCAAAACAATACCACTATCATAAGGTTCAATACCAGCAAGCACTTTCAGAAGAGTTGTTTTGCCACAACCATTAGGTCCAAAGAATGTAATCAACTCTCCTTCAGTAATGGTTAGATTAATGTCATTTAAAACAAACACTCTCTCACCATCTTGCTTGAGAGAAGGATATGATTTTATCAAGTGTTCAATTTGAATCTTAGCCATTATTATTTTAAATCTTCTGCTGTTAGATAAAGATTACTTGTATCAATTTTCTTTTTTGTTACACCTCCAACATAAAATATTTCAGCCAACTTTTGCAATGCAGTTTTATCAACATCCTCAACTTTCACTTGCGCCCATAGATTTACCTTTGCAGCAATTTCTGGTTTTGTACCAACCCACTTCGCCATAATCTGCCGAGCTTCTGTTTCGTTTGTTTTGATAAAATCAGCAGCCTTATACATCGCATCACGAATTTTTCGAGTTGTCTTTGGATTCTCTTTTACAAATTTAGAGGAGAGTACATAAGGAAAACTATACAATGGATTCATTATGTATTTACAGATAGGATTCTCTATGAGAACCTGTGCAATATTATTTTGTAGAGCAGTAACAGCAATATCATCGTAGGTAAGGAGTGCATCAATCTGCCCAGAATCCAATCCTTGGAGTTGCGTATTAGGAGGCATTTCGACAGTAATGATGTCCTTTTCATCCATGAATTGTCGAAGTATTAATTTAAGCAAGGTTTGCTGAGCGGAACCAGGATAACCTCCAACTTTTTTCCCCTTTAGTTGTGATATTGAGTTAATAGAAGAACCCTTTTTTACAAGCAGGTAGTCAGACCAAACTTCTTTGGATGTAGCTTTAACCATAAATATTTTCATTAATCCGGGTTGGTTCTCTTCAATATTTAACAACACATTCAACGGCACAGTCGCATCGCCAACGATATTCCCATTGATAACTGCATTGGCAGCATCATTTGCAGAAATAATTTTCTCAGGAGTCACTTCAAGTCCTTGTTCTTTAAAGAAACCCTTTTCCATAGCCACATAAAAAGTAAGATTACTTCCAAATGGTTGATAGCCAAATGAAACTTTTGTAGGTTCTTTCTTCCCACAACTGAAAAAGGAAAATGTTAATATAACAATCAAGAGTATTGGAAGAAATAGTCTTTTCAACATTATCTTATCCTCCTAATTAGAAAATCTCACTTACATCTACCCACTAACCCCAGAATTGCTAATCATCCAATATTGACTAGGTATAGTATAAATATTTCTTATCAAATTGTCAACACAAATTTATTTTAGACTACTTCCATCTTGATAAAAAAGTGAATCGTGATATAATGAATTAAAATGAAAAATCCCAGAAATTCAATTACAATGTAATCGTTGAAAAATGCCATTTTGACATAGTGATTTAACGTTTTTCACAACCCCCTGTGTCCCCCTTTTTTAAGGGGGAATTAGGAAACGTCTTGCTTTATTCCCCCTTATCAAAGGGGGTTAGGGGGTTGTTTTTACTGTACTTCTTGTATTTTTCAACGATTACTACAATAGAAAACTCTGATTGAGGAACGATACGTGGCTTGGTGAATTTTAATACTTACGGGAGGTTAAATATGAAAAAAGTTGGAGTAGGTTTAGTCGGCTCTCAGTTTGTCAGCACTATACATGCGGAATCACTGAAACGTGTTGCTGATGCAGAGATAATCGCTGTCGCTTCAAAGACAGAAGAACACGTTAAAACGTTTGCGAAACATCACAGCATACCGTACTATTTCACCGATTACAAAAAGATGCTTGAGATGGACGAGATTGACATGATAGTGCTTGGCGTTCCGAACTATCTTCATGCGCAGGTTACAGTTGACGCCGCAAAGGCAGGTAAACACGTAGTTTGCGAAAAACCGCTCTGCATGAACCTTAAAGAAGCCGACTTGATGATCGAGACGTGCAAAAAAGAGAAAGTTAAGCTCATGTACGCTGAGGAGCTTTGCTTCGCACCCAAATATGTCAGGTTGAAGCAACTGGCTGATGAAGGCGCACTTGGCAACTTATATTTAGTAAAGCAAAGCGAGAAACACGACGGACCTCATGCACCCTGGTTTTGGGACGTTGAGCTATCAGGCGGGGGTGTCGTGTTTGATATGGGATGCCACGCTTTTGAGTTCTTCAGATGGATGCTGGATAAACCCGAAATTGAAAGCGTCTACGCCGATATGGGAACTTACGTCCATAAAGACAAGACCAAAGGTGATGATAACAGCATCCTGATCGTGAAATTCGCAAACGGCGCCACGGGTCTTGCAGAGGAAAGCTGGGCAAAGAAAGGCGGCATGGATGACAGGTCCGAAGTATACGGTTCAGAGGGTGTAGCCTACGCCAATCTGCTGATGGGAAACTCCATCCTGACTTATAGCGATCAGGGATATGGGTACGCTGTTGAAAAGGCAGGATCAACAAAAGGCTGGTCGTTTACCATTTACGAGGAAGCATGGAACTACGGATTCCCGCAGGAGATGGAGCATTTCGTTGATTGTGTAAAGAACGACAAAGAACCCATAGAAACCGGTGAGGATGGTAGAGTTGTTCTTGAGATGATCTTCGCCGCTTACGAGTCAGCAAGGGCTGGCAAAAAGGTCAATCTACCCTTCAAGACTGATGCCGCAAAACCCTTTGATCTCTATCAAAAGCTATAAGAAATGCCAATTTCCTTGGGTGTTCAGACAAGTTATTTTTAAACAAAAAACACAAATGAATCTAATTCACCATCAGTTTTTATGGGGTGGTGAATCAGCACTTTTGGATATTGCTTTTGGCATAACTCTATGGTATATTCTTCTTATATATTTCCCAAATAAATATTTGTCCGAAGTTAATAAAAGGTGAATTATAATGGTAAATGGTCTTGAAATCTACACTATTGGTCATAGTAATGTTGAAGCAAGTAAGATAGTACAATTATTGCAAGAATACCAGGTGGATGTATTGGTGGATGTTCGTAGCTCTCCATACAGTCAATATGTTACTCAGTTTAACCGTGATACATTCAATTTAGAAGAAAAGCAAGCTGAACAGTTGAGTTTTTTTTAGAGAGATGAGTCACAATGAAGCTTTACACAATAGGATTTACGAAAAAGTCAGCGGAAAAGTTTTTTACCTTGCTTAAAAAAAACAATATTAAACGACTGATAGATATACGACTGAATCCTGATGGACAACTTGCAGGTTTTGCTAAACGAAATGACCTAGTATATTTTCTATCTCGTTTGGTTGATTGCGAATATCAGCATATTAAGATACTGGCACCAACTGATGATATTCTATCAGACTATCGAAAAGATCACGATTGGGATAGATACGTTAAACGTTTCGAAGCGTTGATGGATGAAAGGAACATACCTCAGTCTTTGGACCCTCTACTATTTGAGGAGAAAAACTGTTGTTTGCTTTGTAGTGAGGTAACTCCTGAAAAATGCCACCGTAAACTCGTTGCTGAAAGATTATTACGGAAATGGGATTGTGTTGAGATTGAGCATCTAATTTAACTTTAGGAAGAAGCAAACATGAGAGATTTGGTAACTATTACGGACCTGACGAGAATGCAAGAACAGAGGGTATGTATAGCTGGATACCTGTCAGATGGAACGTGCATCCGTCCTGTATTTCGTGTTGGCGGAATAGAGGAAAAATGGCTAAAAGTCGCGGGTCAGGTAGCGATTCGTCCATTTGCTATAGTTGAGTTTGACCTACAAGAGAACAGACCCCAACCTCCTCATACTGAAGATTGGACCATAGACCCTATCCATCGTATGAATCGAGGGATGCTTACCACTAATGAACAGCAAGCTCTGTTGACTAAAACTGAATATCCAAGCGTGGAAAGTATATTCGAAACTACAACGACTAACCCACGTTTTACAAAACGCACAAGTATTCCTTCGAATAGGTTTAGCGCGTGGATGGGAGAAATATCCTGACCGATGTTACTTGCAGATCACAGGGGTTTACTCTTTTCCAGATTACCTGCGTGGTCACTGCTTTGCAGATATTCCTCTTTCAATTGATGAGCTTATTGAACTCTCGTGGACAGAAGAAGATATACCTTTTTGATCGAGTAGAAACCCAGTCTAATAAAATCTTTCCTGAAATTCAACTAAGCATTTGTTTTTTGGTAATTTATCATTGTAAAACTTATAAGTCAATCAGCAGAAATACATATATGTATCCTGCAAAACAAGATTGAAAGGAATATATATGGAAAAGCGAATTCTCGGTCGTACAGGGTTAGAAGTTAGCGTTTTAGGGATGGGCGGGCTGTTCGTCTCAAACATAGGCGGGCGTGGGCGTGATGAGGCTTGTCGTGCTGTCAGGCGCGCTTTGGAACTCGGTGTCAACTACGTTGATTCTGCACCGACTTATGCTGACAGCGAGGAAGTGCTTGGAATGGCACTCGAAGGTGTCCCAAGAGGATCATACTACCTGTCAACAAAAATCGGCGGACGGCCACAGCCATTCAACCCCAAAGACAAAGACGCACTGCGCCGTTCTGTTGAAGAAAGCCTTCGATTACTCAAAACTGACTATGTTGATATACTCATGATCCACGAACCCGACCGACCGGGGCAATACGACTGGTGGGATGATTACGATAGCTTTCATGGTGTTGCCAGTGATCTACTAGAGGAACTCAAAGAGGAGAAAATCATACGATTCAAAGGTCTGGGTGGAACAACTGCTTATCAGTTACCGCACATAATGGCTACCGGCAAATATGACGTGGTGCTGACTGCATTCAATTACAGCCTGCTTTGGCGGGAAGCAACAATCACCATTTTTCCAGAGGCAAAAAGGCAGAATATGGGGCTTATAATCGGTTCTCCGCTTCAGCAAGGCGCACTATCCCGACGATACACCGAAGTGGAGACAGGCGCATGGTGGTTAAGTCCTCCTCGTCAGGAGCAATATAAACGACTTTATAAGTACCTTGACGAGATCAATCTGCCACTTCCAGAGGCAGGGATACGCATGGTTATGTCAAATCCTGACGTTTCAATCCTCCTTATGGGAGCGAGATCTGTTGAGGAAGTTGAGCAGAACGTAAAATCCATTGAAGCAGGAACACTTTCACCTGATATACTATCCGAATTTCAGAAAATAGCTGACATGGTGCCTTTCCGTCCCTTTGAAGAGCCATTTGGATTGCCATTTGGAAGAAAATTCTTTGGAATAGGACATGCTAGATAGATACTAGATAGACATTACCTTGCTATTTTTGACGTAGGGACACGCTGATGCGTGTCCTAAAATAAACATAACAAACTTAGCGAGAAAACCATTAAGATTTAAGATTATGTCTAGCTTCTATTTTTAATTCAGAAGCGATGATTGACAACATCAACAGTTTTTGGTACTATTATTACCAGATGATTAGGGATGGTTCATTACCTTGATTATGAACCATCCCTAGATTTTTCATAATAATTTGGAACCACTGGAGGTTTTTATTATGGGTATTAGAGAGAAACTAAGCGGATTTTTTCACACAACAGATGGTGAGATTCAAAGAGCGTATAACGCTTATGATAAGTTAGTTGGTCTTCTGGACGCTCGTGACAGGGATGCGGGTAACTTTGACAGTAAACAGGAACTCGATGATCAGCTAAAGGAGACTGAGTTGCTTACCACGGAGCTTCTGAAAAACTACGAAGGCGTTAAAAGCTGGCAAGGAATTTTCAGAGAAATGCACATGAACCTTGCTCGTATGTTTATGAGAACCGAAAGATATGATGAAGCAACGAAAGAATGTGACAAAGTGGCGGGATATGATCCGTTGGATGCTGATGAGTTAAGAAATGCCCTTCAGGAGATTATGGGCGGGAAAAAACTCGAATCCACTCAACTCGACGAGGTTGGCGTATAATAGCTTAAATGGGATTTTTAAACCAGAATCTGCTTTATTTGCTATTTCTGATCCCTCTGCTGCTTTTGCTCTATATACTCAGGCTTAAACGTAAGGTTCAGGTTGTGCCAAGCAATCTTCTATGGGAACAGGATATAGAGGACGTTAAAGCTAACACACTATTTCAAAAACTGCGCAGAAATTTACTTTTACCATTGCAGGTGCTTGTCCTTACGTTAATCATATTTGCGATTGCCAGGCCCTTTGTAACTGGAGCAGTAAGCACGGCACAGGATGTAATTCTGCTTATAGACGCATCCGCCAGCATGAAAGCAACCTATGTCAGGGAAAGCAGGTTTGAATCTGCAAAATCATCTGCAATGAGAATAGTGGAGAACCTTGGAAGAGGCGCAAGAATGATTATAATACGCTCTGGTTCTTCACCTGCAATTATATCAGGTCCCACCTCGGATAAATCAGTATTAAAGGAAACCATTAGCAAGCTAAAACCGTCAGACACGTCAACTGATCTATTTGTTGCTTTACAAGTTGCCGCATCTCTCGCTAAGGATATGCGCCGAAGCGAGATAATCGTATTGAGTGATGGATCCGGGGGACTGCTAAAAAACTCAGTCAACGTGAATGTACCTGTGCGATTTGTTAAGTTTGGCAGAGATGAAGCCAATAACGTGGGGATCACCGATTTTCAAGTAAGCAATGAAGTCTCAGGACAGCAGGCTTTTTTGTCTATACACAACTTCAGCTTAAAAAAACAATCTTTTACTATAGAACTTTATCATGACAATGACCTTATAGATGTCCAGAGGCTGAACCTATCTCCGCAGGAACGTCGTTCTGTCATATTCAATGATATTAATTGTATTGATGGCAGTCTAACTGCTTCAATTGATGTTAAAGATGATTTCCTGATTGACAACAAGGCTTATTACGTACTACACGAATCGAATAAGCCTCGAATACTGATAGTCGGTGAAGGCAACGTATTCCTTGAAAAAGCTATTGAGACTGGATTTGGCAGAATTAGTAAGGAGAAGCCTGAAAGTTATTCTTCCGTTACTCGGCGGAACGAGAAAGGTTATGATGCGATTATATTCGACGGATTTTTGCCAAAAATCCTCCCTGATTCCAATATCATGTTCGTGAATCCAGACGGCGATCTGCCTTATGCAAAACTGTTGTCCCGAAAGAATAAGCCCACGATAATTGGCTGGGACAAGTCACACCAACTGATGAGGTTTGTGGATTTATCTGAGCTAAAACTCGATTTTGTGAACGATTACGAAATGCCGTCGTGGATGAAACCACTTGTAGAATCAGATATGTCTCCAATTGTATGGTATGGTGAAAACAACGCCCAGAGAGCCATAGTTCTTCCTTTTACAATTCAACCAGAAACAGGTAACTTCCCGCTTATCCCTGCTTTCCCGATCTTTATGTCAAATGCAATTAACTGGCTGGCAGGACAGAACTTTTATGGCATGAATGGAAAAACGGGTGAACCGATCCAGTTATTCATTCCTGAGGCAACTGGAGTTCAGATAAACGTAAAAAAGCCCGATGGAAGTGAAGTCAAAGCCCAGCTTGATAAAGGCAAAATTGTTTTTAACGATACGGATGAAGCTGGTATATATCAGGTCTCTGGAAAAGGTATTTTTGATGAGTTTGCTGTGAATCTGCTTGATGAATCAGAGTCGAACATAAAACCATCAGACAAAATAAAAGTCTCCGGGCAGGAAATTCGTAGTTCAGGGCTATCCGTTATCAGCAACAGAGAATTGTGGACAACCCTGATATTTATTGCACTTATGCTTCTCGCCATTGAGTGGTGGGTCTATCACAGGCGTGTGCTTGTGTAAATTAATCCACGGTGAATAAATAGCTTCTCTCAAATTGACCATCAAGGTACACTTCCACCGACCATTCTCCGGTAGTGAATCCTTTGATTGGCTTATCCATATAGAACCACGTTATGGCAAAACCGCTATCTGAGCGGACTATCTGCGAATCCTCACGGTAAGGTGTTTTTTCGTTCGGATCATACCAGACTGTTTTTACAGTAGCAGAAGTATCCATGTTTGACCAGTAAAGCCAGATGTATACCCGATCATCTGAGCTAAAAAACGTGCTGGTTATCCCATCTGGCCTGTCCTGATCAACATTGATGCACATTGCTGAGTCCACGATCATTGGCTCATCCGAGTATGGTTCTACTGCACTGCTTCCACCCGAATCTGAGCATGCGATCATGGAAAGTGGTATTATAAGCACCATTGCGCTGAGTAAGAGTCGAAAACAAATTTTTAATCTCATTTCTACCCTCCTTATGATAGAAAATATTCAACTTGTTAGTAAGTAACACACTCTCTAACCCTTTATGAGAATAAAAGTGGCTCTAACTCCCCTCTTGAGAGGGGTTAGGGGGTGTGTTGATCACTTGGAATACACCAGCGAGTTTATCATAAGTATGCCATAAAAATACCTATTTCCTATAAACCTTTAATATGACGGTAAAATCATAAAATAGGACGACACGATCAAAACTTCGCAAAAACCCTTACAAATGTCTCAAGGTAATTCTGGTCGTTGACAGTTCCCTTCGCTCTTTGATCTATGTATCTCAAGCCTATGTGGAGAAATAAATCCTTTTCATAAGCCACAAAGTTCTTCTCTAATTCAGCAAGTAAAGCCTGACGGACGTAATTGCCCACTTCGTCATTCATGTCATTAAACAGGAGCAATTGCAAACCTCCCGTTATTTTTATTGTCTTGGTAAACTGGTATACGGTCTTGAGTATAAAGGCGTGCATCTGGTCTCTTACGTCAGTCGGTACAAGAGTTCTAAGTCTCAGCAAATACTGCCAATCCTGATCATAATATTTCCATTGTAAGAACTTGACTAAACTTTTCTCTTCAGCGAGTTTGAAGCCGTTTCTTATCTTATACTTATACATTGGTATGATCTCGATTGATTTTGATGGTCTTAACCTGTAATTTGCCTTTATTATACCAACCTCATAATGATTATCTTTATTATCCAGATCCATATCGTATTGAAGTTTAAGTCTCAGGGTAGTTACCATCTTTTTTATCCCTGTATATTCAAACGTTCCTTTCATGGTATTTATAATATCATTTTGCATTAAAAGCGGGTCTTTGCGCTTTATCTCTGTTTCTGACTGTGTTGACATATCAAAAAACTCAAGATCATCATTAGCAATCATTTCACTAAGTTCAGGGTCATTATACATTGCCCATTTAACGTCTGGGTCCAACGTTAGGTCCACCGGAATTGGTATTGTTCCTGCATAGCTCCATGTATCATTGGGTATGTTATCTTGTACGTATTTCAACTCATTCTCTGCCATGATTGACCCCTTATTCAGTATATTTTTGCTGAATCGTCCGTTCACAAGTGCTTTAATGGATTTTTGACGAGTGAGTCTTTTATCTTTGAAGGCATACTGAAATGACGTATCAAAGTTTCTGGATACACCTTTCTGAACATTTTTGTATTCTGTGGATAACTGCGCACCGGTCAATCCAACGTCGAATTTATAATCGGGATTGTGATCGTTTTCCTCTTGATCACGTATACCATTATTGTTTTTATCACTTTCATCAAGGAAATCCTCGTCAACGTCAAAAAGCAATATATCGTCTTTGTAATCAAACACGCCGTTATCATTCTTATCGAGGTCACCAGGGATGATTAATGAAGGCGGGTCGGGGTAGGTATTGTCTGTGTAGCGATCTTGATCATCGTTATCAGCAACCGATCGAGAAGCGTCATATTTGTCACCGATACGGAATGCCTCTCCTCGGATAATTATATCACCAATAGTTCGGTAGGATTCAAACAACAATGCTGTTGACTTAATCTTTTCACGGTATTCCCCTTCTGGTGTGCTTTTTGGGGTCAGCGATGTCTCCATTTTAATACCGTAGTTAGCAAAGTTTGTTTCAGCATCCAGACCAAACACCGGAGTTTCTCGATAATACCACGAACTACCGATCTTTGTATTACCCAGTTTAGAAACCTGTCTTATTCCAACACCAGAGTCGGGTATATCCTGCCCAATTATCGGATTCATTGTACCGGGCACAAGCAGGAAAGTAATATCAAGCTTTTCCGACTTAACATCCCAGCGCACCCCTGAGAGATCGGGTCTGTTAAAAGTGTAGGATGTAAACTGTGTTGGTATATCTCCAAGACTAAGAATGTTCTTCGTCTTACCAGCGGTCTCTTCAATTGTAAGTACACTATAAAATCCTCTTCGGAAAAGCCTGTCGAAATCGAAATAATCCTGATTAACAGTCGAGAGTTCAGTTTTATTCATAAAATCTCTCGTATTGGTGAAGTCATATTCCACACGGCCTGATAGAAACATCTTTCCGAACAAGCTATAAACATCCTCAGCGCTGCAAACTGCGCTGATGAAGAGTGCGCCTGTTATTGCAGCCAAAACAACCAATATTTTAAGGTGATTACCCATAGTATACTTACCCTCCCAATTTATGGAGAAGCTAGATTCCCGGATGTAAACACATCCCTGCCAGCAGATATCAATCATACCAGCATAAACAAACGTTGTCAACAAAATTTTCGCTGTCTAAGATTGACGATAATGCTCAAATAGACTATAATAAAACGTGAGTTTGATTTAAAGAATACGACTTTCGATAATATAAGACCACGAAGAAAAATAGATGCAGGATATAACAATCATCTTGCATCCATGCATGTATAATATCTTCTGCTTCGTGCTTTTGTATTCAAATTGATTATGTGGAACTTCCAATGCCAACAGCCGCATTTGTAACTTTAGGATGCAAGGTAAATCATTACGATACTCAGGTAATGCGTGAAGCACTAAAGAAAGCGGGCTACCATCTGGTTAATCCTGACGAAATAGCCGACGTATACGTCATAAATACCTGCACAGTAACAAGCATAGGCGACAGGAAATCACGTCAGATAATTAGAAGGTTATCCGCTCTTAACCCTGACGCCACGGTGGTAGTAACCGGGTGTTATGCCGAACGGCGCCCGGATGAAATCAAAAACATCCAGAATGTAGCTTTAGTTTTATCAAACAAAGATAAGCCTTTTATAGATAAATTCCTGAATGGGCTTATGAATGAAGTCCAAAATGAAACAGGTTTTTATCCCTGTATTACAAGTTTCGATGATCAAACCCGTGCATTAGTGAAAATTGAAGAAGGTTGCGACTCTATGTGTACGTACTGTATAGTACCTCACGTACGTGGATGCACTATACGCAGCCGACCAATTGACAGCATATTACAAGAGGTGCAGGCTCTGGCAAAAAATGGCTATAAAGAGATAGTCCTTACTGGCATCCATCTGGGTGCGTATGGCAAAGATTTTACCAATGGTAGCGGACTTCCCGATGTTCTTAAAGCCATAAGCGCATTTGACGGAATAAAGCGTATAAGGTTGAGTTCTATTGAACCGATGGACGTATCCGATGAGCTTATTAATGAAATAAGTCGTCTGCCAAAATGTGCGCACCATTTACATATATCACTTCAAAGTGGAAGTGACAAAATACTCCGCCTGATGAGAAGGGGTTATACGTCCTCAGAATTTGAAAACCTTGTCAACAGGATAAGGTTAGCTATACCTGGCGTGGGTATATCAACTGACGTAATGGTTGGGTTTCCGGGAGAGACTGATCAGGACTTTGCAGAAACTTGCGATCTCATATCAAGAGTAAGGTTCAGCAGACTGCACGTATTTCGATACTCTCCTCGTGAAGGAACGCCTGCCGCAAAGTTCCCTGACCGAGTGCCAGATAGGGTCTCATCTAAACGAAGTGATGAGGTTATAGCTCTTGGGGAACGTTTACTGCGAGAGTTTTATTCAGGTATGCTAGGGCAATATGCTGACGTGCTTATAGAAGACACAAGAGAGGGTAAAGATAACTTATTGGCAGGTTTCACCAGCAATTATGCCCGTGTCCTTGTTGTTGATGCAACTGATGATCTTGTAAACAGCATTGTAAATGTAAAATTGATCAGATTAGAAGACGATCATTTAATAGGAATGCAATCATTAAAAGATAAAATTATAGCTTAAACTTTCTACTAAAATGTATCTTGTCTAATGTTGTCTATTGTTGTATAATTTTGGGGTATGATTTTTTACCAGATTACAAGTAAAGTTCTAAGAACCTATCTTAAAAGATATGAGGAAAAGTATACATGGGTAAATCAAATATATCCTTATCAGATTCGTCAGAAATGGTGAATACCAAACAAGCTGCTGCGATACTTGGTGTTAGTCCAAAGACGGTGTATCGCATGGAGAAGAATGGACTTATAGAGTCAGTTCGTACCCCTGGAGGACAAAGAAGATTTAATCTTAAGAATCTAGAAAATTACCTCGATAAAAGCAAATCAATCACTGCACCTCAAAACCCAAGTAAATATAAATCAATAACATCAAACAAAATTTCAAAATTACGAGAGGGTTCTCAAGAATACCTTTTTGACACATCAAAATTTAAGAATAAAGCTAATACGTCTCGAATTAGGATTCTTGAAGATCAAATCATAAATAACAAATCAAGCAGTCACAAACAACATTATGATGAGGAATCAAGCATAAACAGATGGATAGAAGAATGGGATTTTAAATCTTATCAAACTAAAACTTATACTCATGGCTTTCATACTTATCCAGCGATGTTTATTCCACAAATAGCACGAAAACTTATAACTACGTTTTCTAATGAACGAGATAATGTATGTGACATATTTTGTGGTTCGGGAACCACACTTGTTGAGAGTAGCTTACTTAATAGGGATTCTATCGGTATTGAGTTAAATCCTCTTGCTGTATTGATCGCCAAAGTTAAAACAATACCAATTGAACCAAAAATATTGATAGATAACTTAAAAATTATATTACAATATTATCAATTGATCCAAAACCCAAATATACCAAATTTTACAAACATAGATTTCTGGTTTTCAAGATCTGCTATTAGTGAACTTGCTCGTTTGAAACAGTCAATATGGAACTTATCTGATGTGAATGTTCGTAATTTTTTTTGTGTTTGCTTTAGTGAAGTTATACGGATAGCTTCTTACACACGTCATGGAGAATTCAAGCTTTACCGTGATAAAAAGAAAATGGAGAATGATTTTCGACCAGATGTTATTAATGAATTCATCAAGAAATGTGAAAACAACATAATTGGTATGAAAGAATACTTGAACGATCTTTCACACAATGTCAATACAAATGTGATAATGGGGGATTCGACAAAATACAATGGAATAAAACCAGACTCTATTGACTTTATTATAACTTCCCCGCCCTATGGAGATAGCAGAACCACTGTGGCTTATGGACAATTCTCGCGGCTTTCATTACAATGGTTAGAATTGCTTACGCCGGACGTTATGAACATAGATGAAATTTTACTTGGCGGTAAAAATAAAACTGATTTAGAATATCCCTCAAATAGTCCATCGCAGACTCTTGAGTATTCCATTAAAACTATATTTGAAAGAGACGAAAAAAGGGCAAAGGACGTGTTTATTTTTTACGTTGATCTTTATAGAGCTTTACAACAAGCCTATAAAATGTTGAAATCAAATAAGTATTTTTGCTTGGTTATAGGGAATAGGACAGTGAAAGATTTGGTACTGAAGACAGATCAGATCATTTGTGAAATGGGAGAGAAATTAGGATTCTCCACACAAGCTATTATGTATAGAAATATCCCTAATAAGAGAATGCCGTTAAAAAATAGTCCAACTAATCAACCTGGAAAAACTGGTTTTACCATGCAAAAAGAAAGCATTATTTTGCTTAAGAAGCTATGATTTAGTTAGGATAAATCAGAAATATGAAGATGAAATTAGCTTTTGCGATTGTTTTTCTGTTTAGCGTATTATCAGCTTATGGTGCTTTTGAGGGCATTGATCCTGATGCACGCTCACTGGGTATGGGGTCAGCATTTGTGTCTGTCACCGACGACGCAAGTGCGATCTTCTGGAATACCGCCGGTATCGCACAAGTCAACCAAAAAGAACTAGCAATGTCATATACGGAATTATACGATCTAGTGAGTTACAGTTCTCTGGGCTACGTCCAACGCTTGAAGGATTCATCTGTGGGGGTTGGAGTCATGAGTTCCAGCGATACGGATGGGATATATCACGAGATGGAATTGATAATGTGTTATGCTAGGGAAGCGATCAATAACCTCAACGTAGGTGCAAACGTCAAGTATCTCTCATCTGAAGCATATATAGGTGACGTTAAGCTAGGCAATGGCAAAGGTGTCTCTCTTGATTTGGGATGTCAATACCGTATACTCGATGATGATGTATCAATTGGAATAAGATTGCAAAATCTACTTGGTTACGTCTCCTATAATCGAAAGGCTGTAATGGACATAGCGGGCAAGAAATACTCGCAGTCACCAGATTTTTCGTATGGTCTTGGAGCAAGCGTTGATCTGGAAAGGTTTTTGCCTGTGTTAAAAGATACTATTGTTGCTACTGAGCTTGCTGGTGGAGACTTTCACACAGGCGTGGAATATACGTTCCATGACATTATCTCCATCCGATCTGGTCTCAGGTTTGGCAATGCCTTAACCAGAGCAATAACAGCAGGATTCGGCATCAAAGCATCTGCCCTGAAGTTTGACTATGCCTACGTCAGCAGTTCAGTCGGGGCGCAAACCTCACAATTCTCCGTCTCAGTCAGTTGGTAAACCTATCTCTTAATTCCCTCTAAGAAAGGGAAGAACCTATCTTCCCCCTTTAGAAAACTGATCATTACCCATAAATCTGTAAAACCCTATGGATAAAGGATTTACAATTCCCCCTTTGAAAAAGGGGGCAAGGGGGATTTGGTTTTTTCACTCCATGACTATTCCTCAACCGCCATCATCTCGATCTCTGCCCTTGGGAAATCAGGCGGGACATAAACTGCTATGGATGACGATTTGCGTATGCTGTCCCAATAAGTTCCTCGGTTATCCAGAGCAAAGTAAACGTACCCCGATTTTCTGGGAATAGAGCTTGGTGGTAATGCCGAATAGAAAAGTGAAACACCCGGTAAAGCCGAATGTGTCAGCAATTCGATAGTCTCGATAGAGCCTATTTTTGCTTTCTTGGGTATTTCGTCTATGACTTTTTCCTGTGATACGTCAGCTTTTACACCCATGAAAAACTTATACTGCGGCATAAACAGGCTGGAATCATCAATACGTCCCTGAAAACTTGTCTCGTTGACTCTCTGCAAAGGTATCATCCTGATTTTGCTTGGAGGAGCCGAAACGAGTGTCAATAGGGTTCTTATCAGAGTATCAAGCGCATTGAAGGTATACATAAGGTCATCGTGCCTGTATTCTGGAACGTCTGATGCACGTATATTAACTGCAAGAGTTGATAGCTCCCCGGTCAACTGCGCCAGAACACGAAAAACCTCTTCTGGATGGTCTACCTGTGATCTGTAAAAGTGATTAAGCATAGGGGTGAATGAATTAAGTGTTTGAATAAGCCAGAGAACAAATACGTCAGTCGGACCGAATTCGTAAACGTCACTCGTTCTCTGCCTACACTGTGCTGATAATTCGTTGCTTTTCGCCAGAATAATCTCAAACAAACCTCGTATAACACCCACGAGGCGTGGAGAACACGAGACGTTCAGGCACGGTGGTACATACTCATTCTGAAGCCCGATAGAACCTGTGGAAGTCCGAACAAGCCTTGCGAGTTTCAAAATTTCGTAATCATCACTTAGCTCATCCTGAAACAGAAGCTTTATGTTCTTGCGTGCAACCAAAATTTGTCTTTCGTTTTCACCAGTGTTATAATCAGGAACAGCCTTAGAATCCTCAACGTAGCGTGTCTCCCTTGTTGCTTTCTTTCCACTCAGCAGGCAGTTTGCGGCATTGTAACGTTCCATAGGTACTGCGATGTATACGTCAAGAGAATCCATGTTTGGTTGAAAATGCTCATCAATCTTTCTTGGCGACGGAGGCTCTTCTGAGTCTGGAATATCAATAATGCAACCGCCTTTAATTATCCCACGACACGTTAATAGCGTAAAGCTCCCATTTGCCAGTCCGTCACGGTCTATTGATAGTTCGCTAAGTCCCCAATCGTAAGGGATGAGCGATCGAAATCGAGTGTTGAGAGTACCTGATTGATAAGTATCCCATTGCTGAAGGTGATGGGGGGTAAGAAACATACCCTCATTCCATATAACTTTATTGTACTTTGCCATTTGTAAAATTACTCCTTATATCCTGCAATCAGGTGCTAATGCTAATCTTCTAATCTTTAATCTTTAATCTTCTAATCTTCATTATATATCCGCTATTTAAAACCGTCAAGAAGAAAGTTAAATTACCAAGCATAAGAATCTCGTCCGCGGGAAAAATATCACAAATATGGCATGAGCTATGTTAATGCTGACAAAACAAAATACGTGACAAAAAAAGGCACATCCTGTATAAAATATGAAGGAGGAGG
>Ga0315274_10006343_pt1 | contig 17224 bp, 20 predicted proteins | sample YL17G02_20_MG_FD_203700 | JGI IMG/M metagenome (GOLD analysis project Ga0315274, IMG submission 203700) | Sediment microbial communities from Yellowstone Lake, YNP, Wyoming, USA - YL17G02_20 | ecosystem: Environmental > Aquatic > Freshwater > Lake > Sediment | place: USA: Wyoming | collected...
TCATCGCCCTTAGCTCTAGTAGACCTGTTTTCATTCTTACCATTCTATCTTCCTATGCTTATTCCATTTGATCTTAGATTTATTAGAGGATTTCGATTACTTAGAATTATCAGAGTATTTAAGATAGGCAGATACTCAGAGGCCACGAAACTATTTGGCAGAGTATTGCGATCAAAAAAAATCGAACTAATTACTGCATTAGCAATTATCTTTATTCTCTTAATTATTTCATCAAGCTTGCTTTATTATGTTGAACACGACGCACAGCCTGATAAATTTCGTAATATTCCAGAAGCCATGTGGTGGGGAGTTGTTACGTTAACGACGGTTGGATATGGAGATATTTTTCCAATAACGCCTCTAGGAAAAATATTATCATCGATTATTAGCCTATTAGGAATTGGTTTGTTTGCATTGCCGACTGGGCTTTTAAGTGCAGGATTTATTGAAGAAATCAAGAAAAAAGAAACGATACGAAATTGTCCACATTGTGGCAAAAAGCTGGATTAGCCGTCTAGCAAATTTACTTTGATACCTTCTTTCAGAGAGATGAGACGGATATTATGAAAAAACATATTCTAAAGCCTAAGGCTCATTTTGTCTCAATAATCATTTATTTATTTTTGCTTCCCATTTATTCGGAGGCAATAAAAATTGCGACATGGAACCTTTTAAATTTTCCGGGTTCGACAGGGGTGACCCGAGAGGACGATTTTCGTAAGGCAATAGATCAACTTAATTTGGATGTACTCGTTGTTCAGGAAATGGCAAGTTATTTTGGAGTAAATGAATTTTTAGACAATATAATGAATTATTCTACTCCCGGCACTTATGAAGCTGCTCCTTTTTATGATGGGCCTGATACAGATAATTCTCTTTTCTATAATAAATCAAAGATAAAGCTTTTATCGCACCAACAGATACCAACGACTCTTCGTGACATCTCAGAATATGTCCTTGAGATCAAGGATGGCCCGGGAAAAGGAGCCGTTTTTAGAATCTATTCAGTACATTTGAAATCGGGTTCTGCTATTAGTGATAAAAACCAGAGAACCCAAGAAGCCACGACGCTGAGAAATTATCTTGACGGACTTCCGCTAAATTCATTATTTCTTGTTTGTGGCGATTATAATTTGGAATCAAGTTCAGAACCTGCTTATGGAATCTTAACAGGAGACCAATCAGATAACGATGGCCGCGTAAAAGATCCAATAAACAGACCTGGATATTGGAATGACAATATAGCTTTTGCTGATATTCATACCCAATCTACTCGTACTATCCAATTTGGAGGTGGAGCATCGGGCGGACTGGATGATCGATTTGACCTGATTTTAATGTCTTATGCCCTAGAGACTAGTACCGAATTGATATATAAAACTAGCAGCTATGTCGCATATGGCAATGATGGACAACATTTTAATAAAGCAATTAACGATGGAATCAATGGAGCGGCAAGTTCTGAAATTGCTAATGCATTATACGAAGCATCTGACCACCTGCCTGTATTAATTGAATTGGATCCGCCTAAAAAAGCTAATCATTATCTAACCATAAGCTCTAATTCAGGAGGTACTACAAACCCTTCGCCCGGGAATTATAGCTATGAGGAGGATACGAACGTAGTAGTAACGGCACTCCCCAATGAAAACTATAAATTTAATGGTTGGACGGGTGATGTTTCAAGTGCTAAAAGAAACGATAATCCCCTGGAATTGATAATGGATTCGGATAAATCCATCGCGGCGAATTATTTAAGGATCATTTACGAACCTCTAAATGTTACAGGACAAAAAGTTCTGAATCGTTCTCTTTCTCAAGCTGAATATATAAATGTGCTTACTTGGAATTCAAATCCCAATAACGAAAATATTGTCGCATATAGAATTTACCTAATAGAGGGAAACGACCAAAGGTTAATAGGCGAGGTGAATAGTACTACTTATAGAATGCAGATGAGGAAAGTTGATAGGAATAAGGTTTATACTTATTCTGTCTTAGCTGCCAATAATGAGAACAGAGAAGGCGATTCTGTATATGTGACGATTCGATGAAAAATAATTAAAGGTAGAAGCTGAATCTTCAGCCTTATCGGTCGAAAGGGACGCCGTGATGGCAAAAATTAGCCTCATTATGAAGGACGAAGGAAGGCGGGAATAATTCTCACGGCCAGGAGGAGAACATGAAAATCCGGAACATCATGACGGGCGAAGTCCTGGACGCTGAGCTTCGGACGGATCATGCCGCTTCAAGTTACGGCTAGCCGGACCCGGTCCTGAAGGATACTGGGGAAACAGCGGATCGAATCTTTTATGATGTGTTGGACTGAAAGAACAAAGGAGAAGAAAGGAGGATACAATGATGATACCGAAACGAGTTGGCGATAGGTTGGCGCGATCAATTGGCAAGTTTCAGCAAGTGCTCAAAATTGCCCAAGATCGAGACGTGAACGAATCTGACACGGTTTCCATTATCAAGGATATGCTGGCGGAAGTATTTGGATATGACAAATATCTGGACGTCACCAGCGAGGTCGCCGTTCGCGGAACCTACTGCGACCTAGCCATTGAGCTTGATAACAAGGTCGAATTCCTGGTCGAGGTGAAGGCAATCGGACGTGGACTCAAGGAATCCCACCTGCGTCAGGCCATTGACTACGGCGCTAATAAGGGGGTCCCATGGATTATCCTCACAAGCGGGCTGATATGGCAAGTCTACAAGATCAGGTTCGAAAAGCCAATCAACCATGATCTTGTCTGTGAGTTCTCGTTCGCCGAACTCGACCCGAAAAATGAAGAGCATCTGGAAAGACTTTTCGTTCTCTGCAAAGAAGGTTTAAACAAAGACGCCCGCGAGGAGTTTCACGAGAAGACTCTCACGCTCAACCGATATATTATGGGCGCTCTTGTGCTCGGTGATGAGATCGTTGGCGTCATCCGTCGCGAATTGCGGAAAATCTCAGAAGGAGTGCTTGTCACACCTGAGGAGATCATACAATTCCTGAGCAACGAGGTGATAAAACGGGAAGTTCTTGATGGAGAAGAGGCCGCAAAGGCTCAGGGCCGAGTCCGTCGTTTCTACGAAAAAGCAACCAAACACACAATGGAATCTTCGACAGACAAGCCAGGTGGCGAGTCCGAGGAGCCAAAAGAACCTAGCGGCCAGCAAAGCGGGTGAACCAGAGCGATCGACGAAGAAGAAGCCGCGGCGGTCGGGGAATGAGGCGGGGAAGGCCGGGGCATCGCCAGCCTTCCCCGCCTCATTCCAGCGCCCCGTGCTTCTTGAGCAGATCGACCATGCTCTTCCGGTTTCTTTCCTTTGCTATATTGAGCGGCGTTTGGCCATTTGAATTCTTTGCGTTCAAGCTCGCACCTTTGAGGATCAGTAGCTCGGCCACGTCCACATGACCTTCCATAGCGGCATGAAACAGCGGCGTCTCGCCATCTTCGTTTTTAGCGTCCACGTCCGCGCCCTTGGCAATAAGTAGCTCAACCACGTCCTTATGGCCATTAAGGGAAGCACAGCTCAGCGGTGTCGAACCCCCTCTGCTCTTAGAATTCACATCCGCGCCCTTGACAATCAAATACGCAGCCACATCTTTGTGACCCGAAAAAGCAGCAAAGGAAAGCGGCGTCACGCCCCAATCGTCCTTGGCGTCTACTTCCGCACCCTTGGCGATCAGAAATACGGTCACGTCCTTATGACCCCACTGAGCGGCCCGTTGCAGTGGCGTCTGATGAAGCAAGTCCTTGGCGTTCACGTCTGCTCCCTGCTTCACGTGTCTTTTGACATCTGCAAGATCACCCTTCTCTACCGCTTCATGTAATGTCCCGTAGACTATTGGCAGATTGTCTAGACCGCCCATCGCTCCATGTTTCTTTAGCAATTCGGCTACGTCCTTGTGGCCTCTAGATTCAGCCAGATACAGCGGCGTCTCGTAAGCTTCGCCTTTAGCATTCACGTCTGCACCCTGAACGATTAAAAGTTGGGCTACTTCCATTTGGCCTTCTTCTGCGGCTCGGTGCAGCGGCGCTTCACCACTTCCATCCTTGGTGTTCACATCCGCGCCTTTGGCAATTAGTAGCTCGGCCACATCCTTATGGCCGTTGGCGGCGGCGTAGTTTAGCGGAGTCCACCCCCTTCCATCCTTTGTGTTCACGTCTGCACCTTTGGCAATTAGTAGTTCGGTCAAATCCTTATGGCCATTAGCGGCGGCATAGTTTAACGGAGTCCTGCCCTTTCCATCCTTGGCTTGGATGTCCGCGCCTTTGGCGATCAGCAGTGCCGCAACGTCCTTATGGTTAAAGCCCGCCGCCGCATGCAGCGGTGTCCGGTTCTCTATGTCTTTAGAGTTCAACGCTGCGCCTCTCTGCAAATGCCTTTTCACGTCTCCCAGGTTGCCTTTTTCTGCAGCTTCATGAATGGTCTCGTAGACCAGAGGCTGATTGTCCCGACAGCCCCAGCATAGTAAAGCCGTCAAAAGCAGCACTATCCCAATAATCTCCTCCGCCCCGATGTTTCGGATTTTCATGATTCGTTTCTCCCTTTTTTATGGTGACGGAAAATTCAAGTAGAATTCGTTCAGGTCTTGCCCTTCGTTTAGGATTAGCTGGTTCAACCCCCTTTTAGTGGATACTTTTATATATCCCTCTAATTCAAAAACTTAAACTACTATATATTTTAATTTCCATTATATAAAAAAACTCGACATTAGATATATAATTAATCACAGGAATCTTAGATGCCAAAGGCTGAAATTTACACATGGGACGGGATGCCGGCGAGGATCACAAGGCAAAGGTCTCCGCATAATCTTTTAACGCCAAAAAGGAAAAAGCCCAGGAAAAAACTGTCGGACAAAGGAATCAGGAGCCTCACAAAGAAGCAACGTAAAGCCCTTACGAATTACATGGAGCAGGGATTTAGGGGCCAAAGGCGAGCTCTGGAAGGTGCTGGATATTCTGGACTTAATCCGAGTCGGGACATGAAAAGACTTATGGTCAGGAAGCCGATCATTGCACATCTTAAAAAGAAAGGCGTCACGGATGAGAAGATCGCCAAGGTCATGGCCGAAGGTCTTGGCGCGATGCACCCGATGAGGCCCAAGGTGCCAGATCATCATGCTCGGGCTAAATTCGTCTCTGAAGCAAACCGGATATTTGGCAATTATGCCCCGACAAAGATTCAATCCGACGAGAGAATCATCAACATAAACCTGACCGAAGAGGACATGAAGGCTCTCCAGAAATTCCGTGAACTGAGGAAGACCGATGCTCAGTATTAACGCTCCTATGGATCTTCCTTGGAATCTCCATTTTTAGCGATTTTATCCTCAATTTGTCCACAAATTATTTTGGCTTTGGGCGAGGCGGGGAATATGATATAAATAGATCATGGCCATTAATGAGGTTTTCACGATTGGGTACGAAGGCAGAGAAATTGACGATTTCATTGATCGCCTGAAAAAATACAGGATAACTCGACTTATTGATGTAAGAGAAATCCCCCTATCAAGAAAAAAGGGATTTTCGAAAACCGAACTTAGGAAGAGGGTCGAGTCTGCAAAAATAGAGTACTTTCATTTTCGTTCTCTTGGGAGTCCATCGAACATTCGCCACAGGTTGAAGATAGATCATAACTACGAAAGATTCTTTAAGGCATACGGGATCTATCTTGAGAATAATAACGCTGCAATAAGCGAAGCGTACGACCTAATGCAAAATGGTTTGACTTGTATAATGTGTTTTGAGCGATTTCCCGAAAAATGCCATCGCTCAACGGTCGTTCAAAGAATCAAAGAGATCGATGGAAATGGCCTAAACATCCTTCATATTTGACGCCTTGATATACGAAAAGAAAAAAATTCTTATAACCGTCAAAGCCTATCCGGTTCCAAGTATTTCGTATGGCGAAACAGTCTGTTGTGCCGGAGTTGACTTAGCTTATTCAGATTGGATTCGTCTTTGGCCTGTTCCTTTTCGAGACTTAGAACCAGCTAAACAATTCAAAAAATATGACGTCATCGAAGTTGATTGTGGGAAAGCCCGAGCTGATAAGAGACCGGAGAGTTATAAAATAAACCCAGATTCCATCAAGATTTTACAAAGCATTAGCACAGAAAACAAATGGAGAAGTAGAAAAGGAATCGTTTTATCCCCTCCTCTTAAATCGCAATGTCTACTCGAATTCGAATCCATAGAAAAAGACACGTCTTTGGGACTAATCAAGCCGGAGAAGATATCCTTTTCATTTAAAAAAAGACCTCGTTCTAGCCCCGAAGAAAGGAGGGCATGCTATGCCCAATATGGACTATTCATTGAAAAAAAAGATCCAGTCGAAGAAATTTCTTATATGTTTTATTTTAAATTCTGCTGCGCGGCAAAGCCCGATTGTCCCGGGCATAAACTACCGATATTAGACTGGGAGATTGGACAGGCTTATAGAAGATTCCGCCTTACTTCAAAAGACGAGGAAGAATTATTAAGGAAAATCGAAATCAAATGGCTTGAAATATCAGATTCTTCAAAAAAGGATGTATTTTTCTATATTGGAAACCAATTGAGATTTCGGGATCAGTTCGCTGTCCTCGGTGTTTTCTGGCCGCCCTTGTAAATAAATGACCCCCCGCCGGCACGAAGGACCCCGCCTCTGGAAAACGGGATATTATTAGAATAATTCTCCTATGATCTAATGCAGTATAAAGAGCTTTTTTAGAAAAGTAGGAATCCAAGTTTCAAAGCTGTCCACACTGAATTTATAACGGGATCGGCTTAAAACGAAAAATTGATCCCCGGCTGGCCGCCGGGCACAGCCAAAAATATCGCTAAAATTTCGTGTCAGGATGACCGTAGAGCGATTTTGAGGCCTCCCAAAGGCTGGAACCCTTGGTGGAGGGGGAGGGACGCTAAAGGCTAGGCTCTACACGGCAAATGCCGCGAGAGTTTCTTTCCCGTGATGACTTGGCTCGGGTTTTTAGTTTTGGTTAAAATCCCAAAGCTCATCCATGGGAATCCCCATGGCGTTACTTATGACAGCGGCGTAAAGAGTTCGTGGATTTAAGGTTTCATCCGGTAGTAATACCAGCCGGAGCGAAGAAGCAATCCCATCTAACTTAGTCTGCTACTTTTATCCAGCCCGCAGTCTTTAGCAAAAATACTTCACCAGTAAATTTATTTACTTTAATATGCTGTCCACCCTCTCTGTAGTAATAATATCTATTCGAGTAGAGAAAGAGGAATAGCCAGAAGATAATCAGAACTAGGCAGATTTTAAAGAATAAGTTTTTTCTCATGGTCGTTTCGATATTCAATTATTGTTGATGAGTCTTTTTATCGTGCTTTTGCTTATCCCTGTTTTCTGAGAAAGCCAGCGCCGTGTTTTTCCCATCTCTTTGAGTTTTTCTCCTATCGTATTTTTTAGCATCATTGAAACACCTCCAAAAAAATTAACTGCTGAATCTTTGTCTTTAGCGGAGATCAGAGCCTCCCATCAAAAAGGTTAAGCTGGCCGTGGTAGCTTGCCTTATTTCTATTTCCGGTATGGGACGTTAGTGGAAATACACCATGATCGAGGTCAAAAATCGACGTATCTCTCCGCCGCGTCCTCGATCCTAGAAAGGTTATGGACATATCGCTGAGTCGTTTCGATGGAAGCGTGCCTCATGCTCTCCTGGACCTGGAGAATAGCAGCTCCGCCCTTGAGTGATTGAGTAGCAAAGAAATGGCGGAAACTGTGAGCCGAAAGTGTCTTTTTATTGAGCCCGATTTCCCGAAGATAGAATTTCGAGATCCCCCGGACGGTCCGTGTGGTCAGCCGTTCGCCAGAGTTCCGATCCGAATGAGAAACAAAAAGTGGATCTTCTGGCTTTGTCTTTCCTCGGGCTTCGAGATAGTCAAGAATTGGCCGGAGGGCCTTTTCCGTCAAGAGGACAAACTCATCTTTTGAATCTCGGCCTTTGCCTTGGACAAAGAGAAGGGCCTCTCCCGCTTGCTGCCGAATATCCTCAATGTTCGCACGGATGACCTCTATTGTTCGGACACCTGTTCTGAGCATGAGGTTAATCATGGCGAAGTCTCTCTTTCCGGGAAGGCTACTGATATCAATTTGAGAAAGGATCTCCTGGGCCTGTGAAAGAGTCGGAGCTTCTCTCAAATGGCCCGTCGGCTGTTTCAGTCCCTTGATCGTCTTTGCGATATCGGGATAAAGGCGCGAGCCCTCTAGGAAGGCGAAAAACCGCCTGACCCCGATCAAGTAGCTGTTGACGGTATTGGCCGAAAGTCCGGACTCTTGGAGAAAGAGTTTGAAGTGAAGGATTGATTGACGGTCCGGCTGAGAAATGCCGTTCGCCGCGAGCCAAGTCCAGAGCCGCTCTAGGCCCTTGCGATAAACTTCCTTACTGATGGCCCGGATATCCTGGGAATCCAGGAACGAAGAAATAAGCTCGGGGATATTCAACGCCTTGATGATATCGCCCCCGGACCGTTTGACAATATCTCTCATTATGCTCCTTTATCTTACTTCCAATATAATCGTAACCCCTAAAAGACCGATGTCAATACCAGGGTCATTTTATCTTGATCGAAACATCAGGCGAAGACAGAAAATGCTCGATGGCTATGATAACGATCTGGGTCATGGTCATAGAATTCTTCTTGGCTATAGCGATAAGTTTGCTTTTAAGATGTTTCTTTGAGGCCGGTAGTCTGATAGCGATATCATTCAGCCTTGGATTTCTCATTGTTCCTCCAATAAGTTTAAGTTTAATTGTTTACTTGGCCTGATCTTATCCTTTTTCCCTAGCTGTTTCAAAGCCTCGTTTTTTGATCTACACTTCCGGCAGATGTCAAAAGACGTAAGTTCATCCTCGGGAAGGATCGTCTTACAGATCGGACAATGACGGACCTCTTCGCTCTGCTTCTCAGCACCAGGATCAGGAGCCCGGCCCCGGCAATTATGGCAGCGCCCGAGATCGTCAAGGTCCGACTCTGGCCATGACGTATTACAGACCGAACATTTTTTGACGGTCATTCTTTGGGCTCCTCTTCATCCTTGTAATTCGGACGGGCTAGAATAAAATCAACCGCCTTTTGAGCTCGACTAGCAGCCATGGCGACAAGCTTGGAGTTCGCCTTGATCTGTCCTTTCGTTGTTTATCCCGGTTTCGCAGCAGAGAAAAGCCGCCCCGAATTCTGCTACAAGCTCCTCTTCCCCGTAGTCTTCGGACCCGAAGCTTGAATTGTCAGCGATAGAGCCCCGGTTTAACCTGGACGGATGGCCGGTTGAATGGGCGAGTTCGTGAAACAACGTCGAATAATACTCTTCGGGAGAATCAAAAAACTTGAGGTCCGGCATGGAAACGGCGTCTTTTGACGGGGAGTAAGACGCCTTTTGTCCTGGGATTATTTCCGGCTTGGACGGCATTTTGTTGACGACTTCATCAGCCGCAGTGATCGGGTCGTTGATCTTCCCCTTCACTTTTTCCGCCGTTCTCTTCGGAACGACAACGGCCTCTGTCTGGTCCAGGTTGAAGACGTTGTAGTAACGCAGCAGGAAAGACCTCTTGGGCTTTCCCCTGTCGTCCAGGACCGGCTTTCCTTCATCGTCCACGAGGTCTGAAACTTTCCAGAAGACGCAGAGAGAAGATTTCTCACCGGCTTTGATATGTCCTCCATGCTCTGCCGCTTGCTTGTAGCTCATCCAGACCGGAGAAGAGAAGGGAGCATAACCCAAAAGAAGGATATTCATTCCCCTGTATTCCCTTCCGGTAATGTTGAGCGGAGAACTCCCCGTCCATGGTTTACGCCATGGAACAGAACCCTTGTCGAGTTCTGCTAAAATCCTTTCAGTTACGATTTCATAAACATTCATTTGTTTTCGCCTCCATCCCAGGTATAGCATGGGTTAGCCAATTGTCAACCATGCTCCCTTCTCCCTTCATCTTAAAAATAAGATATAGAGAGGCTGCGAAGTTTTTTTCAGAGAGATTCATTGTCCCCCTACTACTACGGCCCCGCCCCGGTCCCATGCTCAAGCTGGCGATCCTGGCCCCCCCCTATGGGAACTTTCACTTCGGCCCCCCTCTGCTGAGTCTAACCCCTGCTCTGTATATTTTCATATTTTTCATAAGGGATTTTTTCCCAAACAGGTCTATCTCCTCCTATGCTTCTTTTGGGAAGTGGATCAATTTGCAGGATTCATCAAACCTTGAGAGTAACCCCGGCCATGGAGGCCAAGGTAACGAATCATGTTTGGAGCATTAAAGAAATTATTGATCTTGATAAGTTTCTGATATAAAATACTTTATAAGTTGGGATCAAAATATCGCTTGACAAGGTTCCCGTCATTGTGCTACCAATTGTATTGGTTGAGTAACCAATATTATTGGTTTCTAAACCAAAGTGCTTGGTAAGCAAGGGTTTATATGTTAAAAGCGATATTCGGTTCAGAAAAAAAGGGAAAAATTCTTTTATTCCTCTATACTAACGGAGAGTCTTATCCGGCAGAGATTGCTCGTGCATTAGATTACTACCTAAATACTGTTCAAAATCAATTATCTAACCTAGAAAAAGATGGCGTCCTTTATAGCAAACTACGGGGAACAATTAGACTATTTGGATTTAATCCGAGGTATGCGTTTAAAACTGAGCTAGGGGCGTTTTTAGAGAAATCCCTGATATTTATTCCAGAAGAAGAAAAACAAAGACTCTATACCCCAAGACTAAGGCCACGTTTATCGGGAAAGCCTCTTTAATACTAAGAATGAAGATCAAAGGCGCAACCCTAAAAGAATTGGCTTTTATTATTTCTGATTATTTGGGAAAAAATGGTGTCGAAGTTGTGTTGTCCGGTGGGGCATGCGTGTCTCTATATACCCAAAATAAATACATGTCTTATGACCTAGATTTTGTATTAATTTCATCTGAGGCGCACAAGAAGACAAGAGACCTCTTAATAACAATCGGATTTATTGAAAATGGACGTTATTTCCGACATCCAGATACTGAATATTTTTTAGATTTTTTACCGTCGCCTCTTTCCGTCGGAGAAGAACCAGTAAAGGAAATTAATAAAATCAAAAGAGGAAAACGAATTTTGTCTCTTTTATCTCCCACGGACTGTATCAAAGACAGACTAGCGGCTTATTTTTACTGGGATGATCGTCAATCCTTAGAACAAGCCATTTTAGTCTTAAAAGATCAGCCGGCTGATTTAGCTGAGGTTGAACGCTGGTCAAAAAAAGAGGGCAATGAAGATAAGTTTATGCTTTTCTTAGAAAAGGCTAGAAAATCTATAAAAAAAATCAATACTTAATATCCCTTTTTTCAAACTGACCCACTACCCATTTTCTTTTTAAGCTGACCCACTATCTTCTTTTGGATCTCATAGACCCCCTATTTCTTCGGCCCCGATGCTACCTACCGCACTATGAAACGCCGTAAAACGAATGATCGAGCCGGGGACATAGCAAAGGAGTGAGTTACGGACGATTGCCTGTTTTTGGCGTAAAACCCTAACTTAGCTCCCCTTTTTTCGGTCTAATCTCTATATCCCCCTATACCCCCCTATCTCTTCCAGGGAAAGATACGAAAGACGCTGTAGGAGGCCTACTACCGTAGAAAAAACAGGATTCTAGAGCGAGTTATAGACGATCGTTGATAACAGGGGAGGAAGAGGAAAACATGAGAACGCTTACTACATAGTAGGAAGAAGGTTGATAAAGGGACAGCTTCTAAAGAAGGAATAGGGCAAACTATAAAGAGGATGAATATTTAGAGAGCTTGAATCTTTTTGCTTTCCAGGTCAAACTGAATTATTCCACATCGCTCAAGATCCCAAAGGTCGTGAAGAAAATCCTTTTCTTTTGTTCTTTTATTATCTACTTTCTTAAATTGATTCGTAACTTCCCTCAAACTGGTATTTTTCTTTTCTCGGATGAATTTCAAAACCTTAAACTTTAATTTTGTCCAAGCCAAGTCTCTTTTACGTCTTCTTAAAATGGAAGGGCGAATAATTCTTAGCCCTGATGACATGATATCCTCTTCAAGCCAATTCATTAGGGCCTTTATAGAATCTTCAATCAGGTGAGGATGCCGTCGCCAAACTTTATAGATGAGGCTTTGATCCGGTTCTGATCTCTGCCGCCTTATTATCTTTTTTATTTTTTTGCCCGTTATCTCTTTGAATATTTTTCTAATAATTTCACATTTCCAAACATAATTCTTAAATTTCATGTGGAGGATCTTGTCACCATCTTTTTTAAATACGGCGTCGAGCAATTCCCATAAATAGCAGATAAAGAAATTGTCCCTTGTTACGCGCGAACTTGGATTCATTACTTTATAGCAGACATAGAGCTCCGAGGCTCTAATATGAGACCGTGGATGGCAAACCCCATTTTTTAGGTCATCATACTCATTCTTTAACCCTTCAATGAGCGTCATACTTTTTTCCATCTGAACTCGTCTTTGCCAGGTCTTCTATTCTATTTTATCATAACAACAAAGTTAATAAAAAGGAGTTATTAGGATGAATCAATTGAGAAGAAGGCGACTTGATCTTGATATAAGCCAAGCGGAGCTGTCGAAGAGGACCGGGATTATTTATTCAGCAATCTCCCGGATCGAGTGCGGTGTCATTCGCGGCACCCCCGAACAACGAAGAAAATTGGCGCGGGCTTTGCGAGTTAAGATCTCGGATCTATTCCCCGATGAAACCGCCGATGAACCTCGGGCAGCCGGTAAATAGCGGAATCCTTTTTGAGGCGAAGATCCTAAAAGAAAAAGCTGGGGATGGCCGTGAAAAAATATGATCGTGAAGAGCGGAAGAATTTTTTCATGATCCAAAATATTGTCGTTGATTCAGAGGTCTGGGCGAGCCTGTCGTCTTCGGCGCGGAGCGTTTACTTTGTTCTCGCCCGATTCGCTCATCCCGATTCCGGCCTGACCTATCCCGGCGTGAAAACAATCTCCATACTCTCCGGCTTTCTGAAAGGCACCGTTTGCAAGGCAACAAGAGAGCTCCAAGAACGCGGCCTTATTCAAAAGAAGCGGGGAAGTAAACGCTTTCACTTCAAAACGATCTACCGAATTTTGCGCGAGCCGGATATCTGCATTATTCCGAGTGGATCGGACAAATGCAGAAAGAAGCGCATTATTCCGAATAGGTCGGACAAAGGCAAGATTGAAACCGCGAAAAAAGCGGAGCCTAGCATGAGTCAATTGGAATCCTGCATTGTTCCGACTAACTCGGAATCCTGCATTATTCCGAGTGGATCGGACAAGAAAAAGACTTATAAAGACATTAAAAAGACTTACTCTAGGGACGACCCTTCTACACAAAAAAAAGAAATCTCAAAAGAAACTATAAAAGAATTCATAAAAGTCAAAGGCTTTCCGTGGGTGAAATCCTACCTTGAGGCTAATAACTATCCTACCCATCTCCTAAATGAACTTTATGAAGAGTCCAAAGTCCCTGAAGTCGATCAAGAATCAAAAGGCGAACTTGAAGAAGGAAAAAGATGATGAAGAGAAGCCCTCACTTAGAGGAAAGAAAAAATGAAGTCATGACTGGAGGGAAAAGAAAATGAATCATCAACGTCTCAATAAGCGAGAATCTTCTCCATCTCAGGAACAGGTTTTTTATTCTCTGCTCAAAAAATTCCCGCTATATCCATTTTGCGAAGAGAAAGAAAAACGAACCTTCGGTTATATATTTAAGCGATGGCCCCAAATTGATTTTGTTTCTATGCTAGAGAAAATATTAGACTATTTAAAAAGACACCCTGAAGCATTGGAACCCAATAAAAAGGATCGACGAGAACAGCTCTTGGAAGAGTTTATATGGAAAGAAATTGAGAGATGGTGGAAGGACTCAGCTTTAAAGGCCGTCGAACAGGAATCAAAAAAAGGATAACGATGGGAACTGATTTTTACAGCTGGAACCGGGTCGTCTTGGTGGGGCAAGTTTTTCGCATGACTGAATTATCTAAAGACAGAGCAAAGAAGACTCTGTATATCCGACTGGGAACAAAAGAGGTCTTCCTTTATGGTAGAAAAAAAACTCCGGGTCCTACAAAATATTATCATTTTATAAGGGTCAGCGGATCTCTCGCTGTTTTTTGCACGCAATATATAGCACCCGGCGATCTGATACTTATAGAGGGCCGCCTACGCAACTTCCCAGTAAAAGTAAAAGATCAACAGGTTTGGAAATCTATAGTTTGGGCGGATAAGATTATTACCCTGACAAAAAAAGAATGGCTATCAGAAGAGCGGAAACAGAAGGCGGATTTAGCAATAGATCAATTTAAAAAATGAATCAACTTTTCACCGTCAAAGGTCTGGCCGAATATGCCCAGGTCCATCCTTCGACGGTTTACAAACTCGTTGAGAGCGGCGAGATTTCTTTCATCAGGAAAAGGGGAGTCGGGATAAGATTTCAAAAAGAAGACGTCGATCAGTGGCTAGAACGCGGAAAGGTCCTCCATGAACCCGTCATCTTCCATCGCTCCATGGCCATGAATTTTCCGGCCGAATCTGTTAGGATAGGAGCGAAAGGAGGCACTCGCGAGTCTATGAGTAGAAAGGCTCGCCACAATTATGGTTTTGGGACTGTGTATTTCAGGAAGACAAAACAGGGGAATGATCGGTGGTGCATTGATTACAGACGAAACGGGGAAAGGATTCGGGAGATGATCCCCGAAGCCACTTGTCGCGAAGAAGCTCTATACGTTCTCCGGAAAAGAATAACAGAGTTATTCGACACACGACATCGACCGAAGCGGACACCCACGTTCCGTTCATGGGCGGATGAGTATCTCACGGAATATGCCAAGCCGCGCAAACTAAGCTGGAAGACGGACCGGGCATACATCGAGGCCAACATGAAACCCTTCTTCAAAGACGTGCTGATCTCGGAGATCACTCCGATCGATATCCGAAAATACATCAAACTTAGGCTCGAAAGCGGCGTCTCTTCAACGACAGTAAATCGCTGTCTCCAAATCCTTCGGAAGATGTTTAACTTGGCTATCGATTGCAAACTTCTAGAAACGAACCCGATCAAGAAGGGGACGCTTTTCTCCGAGAAGGGGAATACGAAAGATCGAATCCTGACCTATGAGGAAGAGGGACGGCTTCTGGCGAATTGTATGGAGCACCTTAGACCCATCGTGATCGTTGCCCTGAGCACCGGCTTGCGCCGTGGAGAGATCCTGTCGCTTAAATGGAGCGATATCGATTTTCAAGGCAAAGCGATGAAGGTCGAACGCGAGAAAGGCGGCTCTATCCCATTCATCTTCTTGACCGAGTCGGTCATCCGACACCTCTCGATGTTGAAGGCGAAGTCCGGAAAAGCCGAACACGTTTTCGCGAATCCCAAGTCAGGGAAGCCATTTGTCGAGATAGGAAAGGCCTTTCGCGCTGCCTGTCGGCGGTCCGGAATCAAAGGACTTCGTTTTCACGATCTCAGACACACGTTCGCCAGCCGCTTGATCGAGAAGGGCGTTGATATCGTAACGGTCCGAGACCTTCTTGGACATTCATCCGTGAAGCTGACCGAGCGATATACCCACTCGAGGAATGAATCCAGACGCCGAGCGATCGAGCTCTTAGAGCCCAAATCTGCAGAAGAATGGACACACGACAGACACACGGAGAAGTGGTCTGTTCTCCCGGCTCCCGTTGTTTCTTTATTTTCAGTGAATTAGGAGAACATTAATTTGGTAGCTCGTCGGGCTCATAACCCGGAGGTCGCTGGTTCAAATCCAGCCCCCGCTACCACCTTTTTTTTAAATTCTCCCCCTGAAGATTCATTTTGTATTTGAATTTTATATATTTATATTTAGGCCAGAAAACCCCAGGCTTTTAAGCCCAGCGATAAATGGCACCCGGAGCGAAGCGAAGGCCAGTCAGCTTCAGGGCATGAAACCCCGACCTTTAAGCGGGGGAGTTTTCATTTGAAAGCCTGAATTATTCATGAATGACGTTATCTCTCCCGGTTGTGAATTTGCGGACGGGTGCCGAATTCGGGGACATGACCCAAATTCTCCTGAATTTGGGATCGTGTCCCCCTCGTCTTGAATTCGGCGCCATCGGCGAATTCTCTTCTCGAGGATACGAGGCAATTTATGAATAATTCAGGAAAGGTGATAAATATTCTTATTATTTTAAGTCTTAATAATTGGATGGATTTTGCGTTGAGGTGTCCCCTTAAATCGCTCCGGGCATAAGGCGAAAAATTATTATGTCAATTTTTCGAGGGAATTTCCGACTCAATAAGTGGGTAAAGGTCTTGAACAATAGAACTATACAAATTTTCAGGCATGATCTGGAACGCACAGAAGGCGACAGGATGCTCAACGAGGAAATTGACCGCTTTCTTAGACAGCGGCTTGGAAAACGTGTCCTATGGCCCTCGAGTTGGAAGCGCAGAAAGCGTCCGGAACAGCTTGATAAGTCACAATTTGCTTTCCACAATAAATACATGGTACCTTAGAAGGAGAGCTTATGGAAAATAAAATAAGGATATTTAAGAGATCTAAATCCGATTTACCGATCGACGTAAGCATAGATATCGTGGCAGATCCTGAAAAAGACCTTTTAAATGACATAAGCTTGGGCGGGCTATCGTTTAAATCAAAGGTGCCGATTCAAGAAAACAAAATCATCGAGATAACCATGCCTCTGACCTATCCTGTTTTCCAGGTCATTGGGCGAGTCCGCTGGTGCAGAAAAGAAGGGGATTATTATGTTGTCGGGATGAAGTTTGTCATACCCGTCAACGAACTTACAATTGAGGCGGTTGAGGAGATTTGCGATATCCATGAATACAAGAATGAGGTATACAGAAAAGAGGGCCGGATCCTTTCGAGCGAAGATGCGGCTGTGGAATGGCTTAATGCTTACATAAAAGAGTTTAAGAGATAATTAAAGAATCTGAAGTCTGATTTCCGGTCTCAATAACTGCCAACGACCTAAAAAATCAATTTTTCCGCGATTTATCCGACTAAAATTGTGTGCAAAGGAAATCTCTCTTTGAAGCGAGGGCCATAATGAGAATCTTGGTCGTCGAGGACGAAGTGATCGTCGCCAGGGACCTTCAGAACATCCTGAGCGGCTGCGGCTATTTCGTCACCGGCCTGGCCTCTTCCGGAGAGGAGTCCATCCAGAAGGCCGAAGCTTTGCATCCGGACCTGGTTTTGATGGATATCCGGCTAAAGGGGAAC
>Ga0315274_10006345_pt1 | contig 17220 bp, 12 predicted proteins | sample YL17G02_20_MG_FD_203700 | JGI IMG/M metagenome (GOLD analysis project Ga0315274, IMG submission 203700) | Sediment microbial communities from Yellowstone Lake, YNP, Wyoming, USA - YL17G02_20 | ecosystem: Environmental > Aquatic > Freshwater > Lake > Sediment | place: USA: Wyoming | collected...
AAGCCCCGCAACAGACCATAGGCTACCGAGACCGGCCCTGGATTCCCCGGATCTGGAACGGGATGACCGTCAGGGGCTTGTTCCTGCTGTTGATCCGCAACCGCTTTGCTGTGGCGCCGCGCCGCTTGGGTAGGGCGCTGGTCTGTGCGCTCGCGTGCCCGATGAACTCCCTGCTGGGAATCCTCCAAAAGCTCCTGCTCGGCCGACGCATCGCCCGGACCCATATCGAGCATGGCCCGATCTTCATCATCGGCCACTGGCGGGCCGGCACGACCCTGTTGCACGAGATGATGGCGCTGGACCGGCGGCACACGTTTGCGAATACGTACGACTGCTTGGCGCCGAACCATTTTCTGATTTCCAGCCGGCGAATCAAAGGCTGGCTCGCCTCCCTGCTGCCCGCCCAGCGGCCGATGGACAACATGGCCTTCGGCTGGGACCGGCCCCAGGAAGACGAATTCGCGTTGTGCAACATGGGTGTCCGCTCTCCTTACCTGACCCTGGCCTTCCCCAACCGGCCCCCGCAGGATCAGGAATACTTCGAGCTTCGCGAGGTGCCGCAGAAGCAGCGGGAGCGATGGAAGCGCGCAGTGGTCTGGTTCCTGAAGTGCTTGACGCTGCGGATTCCGAAGCGGATCGTGTTGAAGTCGCCTTCGCACACCTTCCGCATCTCGGTGCTGCTGGAGCTCTTCCCCAAGGCTCACTTCATCCATGTCGTCCGCGATCCGTACGTCATCTTCCCCTCGACGATCAACCTCTGGAAGCGCCTCTCGCGCGACGAAGGGTTTCAGACGCCCAGGCACGAAGGCTTGGAGGAGTATGTCTTCAGGACGCTGGGCCGGATGTATGAGGTGTTCGAGCGAGACCGGCGGTTGTTGGCGCACTGGCAGCTTTGCGAGGTCCGCTACGAGGAGCTGATCAAGGACCCGATCGGCCAGATGCGCAGGATTTATGAGCAACTGGAGCTGGGCGAGGTCGGCGAGGCCCTGCCGGCGCTGAACGAGTACGTAGCCGCCCGGAAGGACTACAAGACGAACCGCTACGAGATTTCCCCGGAAGTCCGAGCCCGGATCGGCCGTCGCTGGCGCCGCTACATCGAGCGGTACGGCTACACGTTGGAGTCGGCGGGCGGGTGAGGGGAGAAAGGCGAGGCTCTCAATCCTCGTCAAACGCGGATTGACAGGTCAAACTGCTTCGGATATAAATTGCAGGCGGAGGGATAGGTTGGAGACATGGTCGTCGAAAAGCTGATCCGCTGGCTCAAGCCCCAGCGTTTAGTCCCTCTGGCCTTTCGCCTCAGGCCGGCGAGCGAGTTCATCATCTTTCAAGGGCAACGACTCACTCGACGCCAGGTGTTCACCCGCGTTGAGCAACTGGCGGCGGGCTTGCAGGCGTTGGGCGTCAAAAAGGGCGACCGGGTCGCAACTCTCTTGCCCGCCTGCCCCGAAGCGGTTTATCCGATCTTTCTGCCTTCGATGATAGGCGCCGTCATCGTTCCTCTGAACCCCTTCTTGGGCGAGCACGAACTGCGCCACATCCTCGCCGACTGCGGAGCCAGGGTGGTCATCACGGCTCGGAACTGGTACGGACAGGATTACCCGAAGATGTTGGCCCGCTTGCTCCCCGACCTGCCCGATCTGCGTCACATCCTGGTCCGCGAGGCAAGCGATGGGGACGGTCGGGTCTTTCTGCCCTTGAACCAAGTCATGTCTCCGGGCAAGCCCTTGCGGCGAACGACACTCTCTGGTAGTGATCCAATCATCATCTATTATACTTCCGGCACTACGGGCCGGCCTAAAGGAGCGTTGCACACCCACGGCCGGATTTGGGGCATTTTAGCCCGATCGGCTCGCGCGCGGCTGGGCCTCAGCCCGCTCCGTTGTCTGCTGCTGCCTTTTTCTCCTTATCAATTTGCCGGATTGTTCGGGATTGTCGTCACGTTACTGGCCGGCGGCAAAGTCATCCTGATGGATCACTTCGACCCACATCAGATGTTGGAGTACATCCAGCGGGAAAGAGTATCGCAGATCGGAGGCTCTGCGACCATGTACCGATTGTTGTTGCTCACGCCGGGGCAGGAGCGCTACGACCTGTCCTCCGTACGGCGCCTCACCTTTTCGGCGGAGCCGATGCCGTTCGATCTGGCTCAAGCACTCTACGAACGGATGCGGTGCAATCTGGAGAATTTTTACGGCACGAGCGAGAGTATGCTGATCTCCTGGACCGGAGTGGACGATCCGTGGGAGCGGGCGGCGAGTACCGTCGGCAAGCCGGTGCCCGGCGCGCGGGTGCGGATTTTAGACGACGAACGACGACCCTTGACGGCCGGCGAGCGGGGCGAGGTCGCCGTCCAGACATCGCAAATGATGATGGGCTACTATAATGACCCTGAATTGACCGCGCAAGTTCTGGATGCGGAGGGTTGGTTCCACACGGGTGACATCGGTTACGTCGGCGAAGACGGCTGCCTGCGGCTGGTGGACCGGAAAAAGGACCTGATCCTCCGAGGCGGACAAAACATCTATCCGCTGGAGATAGAGCAGTATCTGGAACGCCACCCGGCGATCCGCCGGGCAGCGGTGATCGGAGTCCCTTGGACCCATTCGCTCCGCTCGGGGCTCCGGCTCAGTGCGGGCGCCGGCGAAGCGGGCGGCGAAGCGGTGATGGCTTATCTGGAACTGCAACCCGGCGCGAAGCTCAGCGTCAAAGAGGTTTTGGAATTTTGCCGGGGTCAGATCGCGCCCTTCAAGATTCCGGAGCAGGTGCGCTTTGTGGAACGATTGCCCACGACCGCCACAAACAAGGTGCAAAAGTTCAGGCTGCGCGAGATGGCGGCGCAGGAATTGAGCCCCGATGCCACCGCTTGAACCACTCTCTTTCGAAGCGTTCCGGACGATGTTAGCCGATATGCTGAACGTGGATGAGGCGAAACTCACGCCGGAGGCGACCTTTATCACCGATCTAGGTGTGGATTCCCTGCGGCTGGTCCAGGTCCTGTTACGGCTGGAACAGATGGGGTTCAAACTATCTCTGGAGTCGGCCTGGAGGATTCAGACCGTGGGCGACGCCTACCGCTATTATCAAGAGCAGGTCAGAGATGGGTAAGATCGAGTTGCGGGATTTTGACGGGAACCTCGCAGCCCTGTCGGCGATGGCCTATGACACGATGTTTGAGGAATATGGGCAGGATGCCTGGCTCGACTGGAATCGTCCGGAAATTACCCGGCATTTTTTTGCCGATGTGCCGGATCCGCGCTTCCTCATCGGCGCCTACGACGGCACCCGGCTGGTCGCTTTCATCGCCAACCTGCCGAGAGCCTATCGCTTCAACGGCAATACCTATCGAGGCGTCGCCTCGGTGATGATGGCCGCCCACAAGGACTATCGGGGCGCGGCGGTCTACTTGATTTCCGAATGTTTGCGTCGCAACGCGGAGTTCGGCGCCGATTTCGCTTTCTTCACCATCGAGAAAGGGAACCGCACCTGGAGCTTGTTTGAACAGGCCTTGAAGCCCAGGTACCGGATCGAACGGCTGAAGCGGATGTGCGCCATCGCCCACGGCATAAATCTGGAGAAGATCGTGGAAGGCCAGCGTTTAAAATGGTACGAGGTGGCCGCCTACAAACTCCTCGGCGCGCACCGTCCCATCACGACCCCTCCGATCCCCGGCACGGTGCGGTCCTACCAGGATGCAGACCTGGACCAAATCCTCGCTTTGACCCGGCGCTATTCGGACCAAAACTGCCTGGTGCGCGTTTTCAACAAAGAGTCGTTAGCACGTCGTCTTTATACCAAAGGCGTGACCGCGACGCTGATTTACGAGCGCGGCGCGGCCGTCGAAGGGTTCATCAACTTTACCGTTCACGAACTGGTCTCCAGGCGAGGCAGGTATCGCTGGGCATGGATTGATTTTCTCTATTGGGAAGGGCTCACGGCAAAAGAACGGAGGGCATTACTGGCCGGTTTATGGCAAGCCGGCCGAGAGCAGGGCTGTATCGGCATCCTGGAATGGGATAAGAATTACTATGCCAAAGGCGCGTTGTTTCGCTCTCGCTTTGTACCTTATCCTCACTTTGTCGAAGTGAACGCCTGGGTCCTGAATTCCAAACTGTCGCTCAAAGGCGTTAATAGGATCGTCGAACAGGTCGTTTGATACGAGGATTCGTTGGCACCGATCATCACGACGCACAAACTTTCCAAGCAGTACCATCCGCCCAAGGGACCGCTGGCGATCAAGGAGATCGACCTGGAAATCCAGGAGGGCGAGATCTTCGGCCTGTTGGGTCCCAACGGCGCGGGCAAGACGACCCTCATCGGCGTCCTGTGTGGATTGCTTCCCCCCACGACCGGAGACGCGACGATCGCCGGACACAGCGTGGGGCGGAATCCGATGGCGGTCAAGCGCATCATCGGCGTCGTCCCGGAAGAGATCGCGCTTTATGCCCGCCTCAGCGGACGCCAGAATTTGCGCTATTTCGGCTCCCTCTACGGTCTGGCGGGGCGGGAACTGGATCAAGCCGTTGATAAAGCGCTGGAGGAGATCGCCCTGACGGACCGCGCGGGGGATAAAGTGGCTGATTACTCCAACGGCATGAAACGGCGGCTGAACATCGCGGTGGAGCTGCTGCACAAACCACGCATTCTCTTGATGGACGAGCCGACCTTGGGGCTTGATCCGGAAAGCCGGCGACACATTCTGGATCTCGTGATGCGCTTCAAGCAGGATCAGGGCACCACAATCCTCTACACCACCCACAATATGGATGAAGCTCAAGAACTCAGCGATCGAGTCGGCATCATCCACCACGGCCGGATCATCGCGCTGGGCGCGCCCGGCGAATTGATTCAGGCGATGCACTCGGAAGACACGTTACGATTGAACATTGGGATTTCCACGGTATCCCCTGCCGCGCTGAACGCTTTGCGCCGGGTCAAGGGGGTCAAACAGATATCGTCGGACAAGCATACCCTCACGTTCTCTCTGCTGTCAGCCGCCGAGGTGCTGCCCGAAATTCTGTGCATCGTGAAGGAGGCGGGGATCGGCGTTCGCGCCTTGACCGTTCAGCAACCCAACCTGGAAACCGTTTTCCTGCGCCTGACGGGAGAGCGCCTCACGGAAGCGCCATGAAGAAACTCTTCGTGATCGCCCGGCACGAGATCACCCTGCGCTATTGGGATCCGGTTGTCTTGATCTTTACCCTTGCCATGCCGCTCGTGATCGCCGCGCTCATCTATCTCGCGTTCGGGGATGTCGTCTTGGGGCGCGGCGTCCCGGAGGCCAAGGTGCCGGTCGGGATCGTCAATCAAGACAGAGGAAGCGCGTGGGGAAACTTCGGGCGGCTCTTCGCGCGCGCGATGATTCCGGATCCGGCTCATCCGGCGCTCCCGGCCGAACTCCAGCTGCGGGCCTTCGCCGTCCGCGAGATCGCGGACGAAACGCGGGCGCGGCGCCTGGTTGAGCGCGAGAAGCTGTTCGCCGCCCTGCTCATTCCGCCCGATTTTTCCGAAGCCCTGGCGATGGGACGCGCGACGGTCGAAGTCTATATCGTCGGCAGGGAGAATGTTTTGGGACTGGCGTTCAAGAGCGTCGTCGAAACCCTGGCGAACATGATCTCGAGCGGCGAAGTCACCGTGCGCACGACCGTCGAGGGCCTGCTCGGCAATCCCTCCGTGCGGGCGCAACTGCGAATCGGCCTGTTGGACGATGCGATGGCGAACGTTGCGCGCGCGGCTTCGTCGCCGGAATCCAATCCGATTCAGATCCGGCGTGTTCCTCCCGTCGCGCAGCCGGCCCGGATCAAGCTGGCCCATTACCTGGCGGCGAGCATAGCGGTCATGTTCATCGGCTTTACGGCGCTGATGGTCAGCGCCACTCTTTTCCAGGACAAGACGCAAGGAACCCTGCAGCGAATGTCCATCACGCCGACCCGACCCGAAGTCATCCTGGGCGGGAAAATCTTAGGAACATACCTGGCTACTTTGATCCAGCTGGGTGTGCTGGTCGGCGGCATGGCCGCGCTGGAGGGAATCCTCGGCGGAAATGCGGGCGATTATCTCCAGGCCGCGAGTCCCCTCGGGATCGACCTCCTCGGCTTGACAGTGCTGATCCTGACGGCGGCGGCGGCGGCCACGGGTGTCGGCGCCGCGATTGCTGGACTGGCCGGAACATATACTCAAGCCGCGAATTATGGCCGGGCCTTTCTCGTTTTGATGGGACTGGCGGGCGGCGTCTTTTTCCCGGTTGAATTGTTTCCGGCGCCGCTCGATCTGCTGTCCCGTGTTACGTTTCATTACTGGGCAATGTCGGGGTATTTGAAACTGGCTCTCGGAAGCGGCCTAACCGGCGTCTTGCCCCACAGTCTCATCCTGACCGCAATGGCTATCCTATTTTTCGCGATCGGCAGCCGCTTGCTGAAACATCGCATCGGATTCCTGTAGAATGACGATCCCAAGGAGATGCTCCGCGATGCGCAAGCTATCCATCATCGCCTGGAACGATCTGCAAATCTCGCTTCAGGGCGGAATGAGTTGGCTCTTCCTGATCGGGATCCCAGTCCTGATTATCTGCCTGATCGGCCTGGGAGCGCAGGGATTCGCGAAGAGCGCGCAGCTCGTGATCCGGATCGACGTTCTTGATCGAGACGACAGTACGGCCTCAAGAGCATTCATCGCCGCGTTGGCGGATACCAACGAAGCATTCGTCCTGTGCCCCGCGCCGTCCCCGGAGTCGGCGCAAGAACGCCTGGCCGATGAAGTCACCTCCGCCATCATCACCATTCCCGAAGGCTTTGGCGCCGCGCTTGAGAAGGGAGACAAAACGACCCTGACTTTTCAACCCGGCGCGGCTCCGGTTGCTCCTGCGATCGTCTTCGCCGCGACGCAGAGCGTCGTAACCCGCATGGGCGGCCCGTTCGTCGCGGCGCGCTTGAGTACCGAATTTGCCGAAGCGCGCGGCATCGAAACCGGACCCCAGTTTTACGCTGCGCGCCTCGCCGAGGCGCAAGCATCTTGGGGACCGCCGCCGGTTCAGGTCAAAGCCGCGACGACCGCGCCGAATGAAAAGTTGATCTTCGGCGCGCAATTGATGAAGAACGGCTTCAAGCTATCCGTCCCGAGCATCACCGTGATTTTCGTGATGATCAGCATCTTGGGCATGATTCAATCGCTGACGGAAGAACGAGAGGCGGGCATTTTACGTCGGCTGGGGATGATGCCCGTAACAAAAGCCCAGCTCCTGGGCGGCAAATTGCTGGCGACCTTTCTGTTGGGATGGGTCCAGTTCGCCGTCCTGGTCGTCTTTGGAGAATGGCTCGGGGTCGGCTTGGGCGGCGCGCCTCTGGCGACGATGGTGGTCGCGAGCGCGTATGTGTTGGCGGTCACGGCCATGGCGCTGGCTCTGGCAGCCTTGGCGCGCACGCCCAGCCAGGCAAGCGCCATCGCGACGATTGCCTGGGTGGTGCTGTCCATGCTGGGCGGCGCCTGGTGGCCCCTCATCTTTGTTCCTCCCTGGATGCGAACATTGGGTCACCTTTCCCCGGTCGCTTGGTGTCTGGATGCCCTTAATGCCCTCATCTTCCGCCAGGGGACATGGTCGGATGTGCTGTTGCCCTCAGGCGTGCTTGCTCTATTTGCTGCGGGATGCTTTGTCTTCGGAGTCAGAGCATTGGATCGTCGTCCGGCCGGCGGAAGCGGACGGACAAAGACGCCGACCTACTTTGGGATTCGAACCCTTGACTCGGAATGAAAAATATCGTATGAAGATTCTGGGCAAGGAAGGATAGTCCCCCCCTAAAAGCAAAGGACTTGGCTCGATGAATAATGTAGAGAAAACTATCGCGCGTGAGAGAAACTCGTGAGTCAGGAGGTCATCCATGAACGATTCTCCATTCCGAACCAAGGTTCTGATTGTTGTCTTGCTTTCGGCTCTGCTTGCCGCTAGTTCATCCCGGGCAAGTCATTCGCCCTTAGCTTCCCCCCCCCAACTCGAGGTGTCCGCGAGCACGCAATCCGCCATCTTTGCGCCGAATCCCGGAATCGGGGATGCCGCGATCCTCTTCCGCACCCTGGGCGGTTCGGGTACGTTGTTCTTCGAACAGCGACAAGTGGTATTTCAACCGCCTTCCTGTACGGAGGCGCCCCGCTGGTTCAGTCGCTTAATGGAAACGAACCCATCCGGTCCGGAAAAGCCCGCTTCGCCTTCATCGGTGCGCTTGCATTTTGCCGGGGCGAATCCGAACACCCAAGTGGTCGGACAGGACCAACTGCCCGGAATCATCAATTACTTTTTAGGCGAGGACCCGGCCAGCTGGCGGACCGACGTCCCCACCTTCGGCCGCTTGACATACAAAGAACTCTATCCCGGCATAGACCTGGTCTATAACGGCGGCGCGGGCGTGCTCAAAGGGACCTTCCTCGTCGCGCCGGGGGCAAACCCAAGCCTCGTTGGCTGGTTTTACGAAGGCGCATCGCGAGTGGAACTGAGCAAAGGCGAACTGCTTATCGGCGCGGACGAATCCGGCCAAAATCCCCTGTTCGTCGAACGCAGGCCGGTCGCCTGGCAAACGGTGGACGGCAAACGCACGGCCGTGGATGCTCGCTATGTCGTCCATCCCGATAGCAGCATCGGCTTTGCTCTGGGCGCCTACGATGCCGCTCAGCCGCTCGAGATAGATCCGACGCTGGATTACAGCACGTACTGGGGCGGGGCCGGATGCGATGGCGCGTACGACCTCGCGCTGGATTCCAGCAACAACGTCTACATCGCCGGAACGACAAATTCACAGGGCTATCCGCCGGCCGATCCCAAGTGCGATCAAACGAGGTATTTTAACGCCTATATCACCAAGTTGGATCCGTCAAAGACCGGGACCGCCCAACACGTCTACACGACCTACATCGGCGGAAGCGGCTTTGACATGGCGTTTGCGATTGGAGTCGACGCCGCCGGCAATGCCTGCGCCGCCGGTCCCACCGACTCGAAAGATCTTCCGACGACGAAAAACGCCTATCAACGGATATTCAAAGGCGGGATGTTTGATTGCATGGTGTTCCAGCTCAACACCACGGGCGCCGTCAAGTACCTCAGTTACCTGGGTGGAAAGGATATAGAGGAATTGATGAATGTGGCGGTGGGGGACAATTCTTTAGTCTATGTAACGGGCTTCACGTCCTCATCGGACTTTCCCACCACCTCCAACGCTTATTCGCGCCTTTTTTCACAAGGAGAGGCTTATGTTTCCGTGCTGGACACCAGCAAGTCCGGCGCCGCTTCCCTGACCTATTCCACTTTCTACGGCGGTTCCGGCTTCGACGAAGGATATGGCCTCGCCGTGGCCAACGGCATCATCTACTTAGCGGGCCCGACCTCCTCAAAAAACCTGCCCCTCAAGAATCCCATTCAAGCCGCCTTCAAAGGCGGCAATTGGGGCGATGGTTACGCCGCCATCCTCGATCCATCAAAGTCAGCCGCTAAACAGCTCCTCTTCGCCACCTATCTGGGCGGCAGCAAAAACGACATCCCCGGCGGGATTGTGCCATCCGGCACGGACTATATTTACGTCGTCGGCACCACGGGGTCCAGCGACTTTCCGACGACACGCATCAGCCCCGCTTTCGGCGGAAACCTGGATGGCTTCCTGACCAAAATAGATGTCACGGCTCCCACAAAACTTAAATACAGCCGATTCGTCGGCGGCAGCGGCAGGGACGGAATCCGGGATGTCGTGGTCGACAGTCAAGACAACGCCTATGTGGCGGGAGGCACCGGATCGGCCAATCTCCAGACAACCGATCCGCTTCAAGCGACCTTTAAAGGCGGCGCCGCCTTGAGTAACGATGCTTGGATGTTGACAACCTGGGGCGCCGTTGATGCCTTGATCGCCAAGTTCGATCCGACCGGCAAGATGACCTTCGGCACCTTCTGGGGCGGCACGGGCGCCGACGGCGCCGGCGGAATCCGCATCGGCAGCAACGGAAAAGTCTACGTGGCGGGCGGCACGCGGTCCAAAAATTTGAGGATGGTCAAAGCCGCCCAAAAGAAAAATGCAGGGCAGTATGACGCCTTCGTCATCGCCATCGGCAAGCTGGCACCGTCCTCAAGCATTCCCGTCACATCGTCCTCCGGCAAGGACTGAACGGCTGCGCCGGCGCCGCCGATACCTTGTCTGCTCGCTACCGTAAGAGAGGCAGCGACACAGGCGGTCGTTCTTAAAACCAGATTAGCTTGTCCGCTGGATCACCGGCGAGATCGCCGGTGTCGTTAGCGTGACTTAAAACATCATACCCAAGCCTCCCTCCACCATTGAGGCGGTCCAAGGATGGATTTCTGCAGGCCCACGTCGTCTGTTCGACATCGCCCCGGCGATGCCGCCGGGGGCTAAATTCCGATTCTTCCGGCCGGGGGCCGGGAGAGTGTAGGCGGCAATAAAAAGGAGCCGAATTGGGCGATGATGGAGTCGGAGGAAGAGGGACGTCCATGAAAAACCTCATCGGCGCATTTAGTCTAACTTGTCTTCTCCCCGCGGACGCCCTGCCCTCTCATCCTCCGAAGCCGAATCCGGCCCCCGCCGTGGAGCTCATCGTCCGCGATCGCATGGAAAACGTCGCCCCGCTCGAAGTCCCCCTCAAGGTCCATCTCGGCTGGGGCTCGCACTGGGACGAGGCTAAGTAGCGAACGCGGAGGAGTCCTCAGAGCGCTTTCTGGAAAACGCGGTACTTTTTGTAGATCTGGCCGCCCATCTTCTCCATCTCGGCCCGGACTTTGACGTTGCTCTCCATCTCATGATGGGTATCCATGAACTCGAAGCCCGCTTCCTGGGCCGACTGGATCATCTTGACGCCCATCATGACATCCAGGCCGAGACCCCTGTATTTATCGCGGATGGCGCCGAGCAGGAGGTCGAGCTGCTTGGTCGTCTTGGCGGCCCGGAGGATCTTGAGGAACCCGAACGGGAAAAGGCGGCCCCGCGCCGCCTGGATCCCCTTCGACATGTCGGGGATGCCGATGACGAAGGCGACGATCTCGCCGTCCTTGAGGATGACCTTGATGAAGCGGGGGTTGACGACGGGCATATAGCGCTTGGCCAGCTCGTCCATCTCCTTCTCGCTGAGCGGGGCGTAGCCGTAGATATTCCCGGCCGCGTAAACTTCGTTCATGAGCCTCAGGATGGGCCGGACCCAGGGCCGGAGCTCTTTCTTGGTCTGGAATTCGAGGACCTTGAACTGGCCCTTGCGCTGGGCCCGCTCGAAGATCTTGACGTAGAATTCGGGCATTACCTTGGGAACGTCGAGCTTGTAGACGTAGTAGTCGATGTCCTTGACGTAGCCTTCCCGCCCGACCATCCCGGGCATCCATTCGAAGTTGAAGTAGGTCGCGATCGTCGCCCGGTTTTCGAACCCCTGGATCATAAGGCCCTCGGGGTCCTGGTCCGAGAATCCGTAGGGGCCGACGATCCGGGTCATTCCTTTCCCTCGGGCCCAGTCCTCGACCCGGCCGAGGAGGGCGTGGACGACGGCCTGGTCTTCGGGCGTCTCCAGGCATCCGAAGCGGGCCGTCCGCTCGTTCCGGTGCTCGTTGTAACGGGGGTTGATGATCCCCATGACCCGGCCGATCGCTCGGCCGTCCCGCTCGGCCAGGAGGCGGGCGGTATCGCAATAGGAAAAGGAGTCGTTCTTCCCGGGATCGAAATATTTCCACTCGTCCATATAGATGGGGTGGACCCAGTTGGCGTGCCCCTGGTGGAGGCGTTCGGGGAGGCAGATGAAAGCCCTGAGATCCTTCCTGGTCGCGATCTCTCTGACCGTAATGCTCATGGCTGCCGCCTCCCTAATCCATGGCGTTCCGTGTCTTCATTTATCCTATAATACGGAGAAAAAATCAACCGGAAAAAGGGCCGGGCCGGGAGGACGGCTGCCTTGACTTTTGCGAAAGCCGTACCTATACTTACTCCTCCCATGAGCATAGAAACCATAACCCTCCTAACGGTTTTCCTCCCCATCATCGGGTCCTTGACGATCCCGGCGGCCGGCCTTCTCTCCAAGCCCCTTCGCTCCCTGTGGTCGGTCCTGCTCGCCGCCGCGACGGCGATCTTGCCGCTGACGCTGATTCCTTTCGCCCTGACGGGCGGCGAGCTCGTCATCCGCAAGGACCTTTTCCTGGGCCTCGACTTCATTCTCGTCGTCGATCCCCTGTCCGTGTTCATGGCCATCGTTTCCTCGGCAGTCGGCTGCCTGATCGTCATCTACTCGATCGGCTACATCCACCACGACGAAAATCAGAACGAGTACTACCTGATGGTCCTCCTCTTCATCGGGTCGATGATGGGGCTCGTCTTTTCCGCAAACCTCGTCTTCATGTACCTGTTCTGGGAGGTCATCGCCATCTGCTGCTGGCGCTTGATCGGGTTCTACCGGCTCCGGGATTTCGTCCGCAAGGCCGATAAGGCCTTCCTGGTGACGTTCTTCGGGGCCGTCGTCATGCTCCTCGGCTTCATCCAGATCTACGGCCAGACCCACTCCTTCGACCTGACCCAGATGCGCGGGACGCTCATCCCCGGCAGCGCCGTCCTCCTCATCCTGTTCGGCCTGTTCTCGAAATCGGCCACGGTCCCCCTCCACACCTGGCTCCCCGACGCCGGCGTCGCGCCGACGACGGTCACCGCCCTCCTCCACGCGGCCGTCCTGGTCAAGATCGGCGTCTACGCCTACGCCCGGCTGTTCCTGGCGACCTTCCAAATTCCGCCCCTCTGGCAGCAGATCATCCCCATCATGGCCGTCGTCTCCAGCCTGGTCGCCGCCGGGGCGGCCGCCGTCGAGAACGACTTCAAACGCCTGCTGGCCTACTCGACGATCAGCCAGATCGGATACATCTTCCTCGGGTTCGCCGTCGCCAACGAAGCCGGGATCTCGGGGTCCCTGCTTTTCATCCTCATGCACGGCCTGGCCAAGGCCGGTCTCTTCCTCTGCGCCGGAATCGTCATCCACGCCACCCACACCAAGGACATCCGCGAAATGGGCGGACTGATCAAGACCATGCCCCTGACGGCCGTCTCCTTCCTGTTCTGCGCCTTCTCGGTCATCGGCATCCCGCCCTTCGGCGGATTCTTCTCCAAGTTCCTGGTCATCATGGGCACGGTCAAGGCCGGCCAGGTCTGGCCGGCGGCGGTCGCCCTGTTCACGGCCGTCCTGACGATGTTTTATCTCCTCAAAGCCTTCAGCCTCGTCTTCCTGGGAGAGGCTAAGAAGCCCGCCCCGGAAAAGACGGTCTCGATGGTTACGGTCGTCACCGTCCTGGCCGTCGCTTCGATCCTGGCCGGGATCTTTGTCGCCTATCCCATGAAACTCGTCAATATCGCAACATCCCAAATCAGCTGGTGGTACCGATGAGCCCCAATCTGCTTCTGGCTCCCATCCTCCTGCCGGCGGCGCTGGCGGTCTTCTTCTTCCTGGTCCCGAAGCGCGTCCGTCTCGTCAGGGAAATCCTGAGCGTCGTGGGATCGCTGGTCCTCCTCTATCTTGTCTTCGCCCTGTTCGAGGTCAAAACCCTGGGGCTGAAGATCGCCTGGCTCGGGATGGGCATCGACTTCGACCTGCGCCTCTTCCATTTTTCGAGCTTTATCCTGCTCGGCCTGGCGGGATTCCTGTTCTTGATCAGCCTCTATTCGACGGTCAAGATGAAGGACAATCCCAGGGTCCGGGAATACTACGCCTATGTCTTTCTGTCGGCCGCCCTGGCCAACGGTGCCGTTCTGTCCAACAACTTCGTCCCCCTCGTCTTCTTCTGGGAAGGCCTCCTGTTGACCCTCTACGGGCTGATCACCATCGGCGGCAAGGAGGCCAACCGGACGGCCGTCAAGGCGTTCATCATCAGCGGGTTCTGCGACTTCGCCATGATCCTGGGCATCGGACTCCTCTGGTCGATCACCGGGACGCTGACCCTGTCCGAGATCTCGGTCAAGCCCGAGGGCCTGGCCGCCGCGAGCTTCATCCTGATGATGATCGGCGCCATCGGCAAAGCGGGCGCCATGCCCTTCCACACCTGGATCCCCGACGCGGCCATCGACGCGCCGGTGACCTTCATGGCCTTCATGCCGGCCGCCTTCGAGAAGCTCCTGGGGATCTACCTGCTGGCCCGGATCACCCTGGACCTCTTCCAGCTCGAGGCGCGGACGACGATGTCGATCGTCCTGATGTCGATCGGGGCACTTACGATCGTCCTGGCCGTCCTGATGGCCCTGATCCAGAAGGACCTCAAGAAGCTCCTCTCCTTCCACGCCGTTTCCCAGGTCGGCTACATGATCCTGGGGATCGGCACCGGGATCCCGATCGGCATCGCCGGCGGGATCTTCCACATGATCAACCACGCCATGTATAAATGCGGCCTGTTCCTGAGCGCGGGCTCGGTCGAGCACCGGGCCGGGACGACCGAACTCAAAAAATTGGGAGGGCTGGCCCGCGAGATGCCCCTGACGGCCGCCGGATTCACCGTCTGCGCCCTGGCCATTTCCGGGGTCTGGCCGCTCAACGGGTTCGTCTCCAAGGAAATGGTCTTTCACGGCGCGCTGGAAACGGGATACAAGGTCTTCGCCGTCGCGGCCTGGGTCGGGGCCATCTTTACCTTCGCCTCCTTCCTCAAGGCCGGCCACTCCGTCTTCTTCGGCGCCCGCTCCCAGGACGTCCCCAAGGTCAAGGAAAGCCCGAGCCCTCTCGTCATCCCGATTCTCATCCTGGCCCTGCTCTGCATCACCTTCGGCGTTTACAACAAGCTCCCGTTGAACGAGTTCATCCAGCCCATTCTCGCCGGCCATGCCGAGGCCGGCGCCCACCTCGACTTCACGGCTCACGCCCTGAGCCTTTTGAATCCCGTCGCCGGGATCTCCATCCTCTGCCTGATCATCGCCCTCGGGCTCCATCTCCACGGATGGAACCGGGCCGGCAAGAAGGCCTTCCTGGCCTCGGAACCCATCCACAACCTGCCGGTTCTCCATAATCTCTACAACCTGTCCGAGGCCCGCTTCTTCGACCTCTACGAGCAGGGCGTGAAATTCCTTATAGGCCTGTCCACGGTCCTGTCCCGGGCCGTCGATCGGCCCATCGACTTCTTCTTCGAGAAGGTCGTGACCGCCGTGGGCGTCAAGCTCACCAGCCTCTTCCAGAAGGCCCACAACGGTCAATACGCGAACTATCTGGCTTGGTGCCTGGCCGGGCTTTTGGCGATCGTGGGAATCGTCAGCCTGGTCGTCAAATAGAGGAGGCCCCTTTGGTATTTTTGTTCGTCGCCGTCCCGCTCGTCGTCGCCGGGGTGCTGCCGCTGTTGGGGAAGCTCTCCAAGCGGGTTCTCCCCGACATCCTTTCCAACCTGACCTTTCTCTTCCTGCTCGTCTACGCCGCAACGGCCGGACGGCAGATCATCGCCGGCGGCCCGGTCAGCCAGCAGATCCTCTGGTTCGGAGAGCCGGTCCAAATCCTGCTGGGGCTCGACGGGCTCGCCCTATTCATGCTGATGGCGATCGCCCTGGTCAGCCTCTGCGCGGGGATCTTCTCGATCGACTACATGGAGCACTACGGCGCCAAAGCGAACTACTATGCCCTGTTCCTGATCATGGTCGCCGGGATGAACGGGCTCGTCCTGGCCACGGACTTGTTCCAGGTTTACCTGTTTCTCGAGGTCGCGGCGGTCGCCTCCTACGCCCTGGTTGCCTACGGCCTCGGCTACGAAGAGCTCGAAGCGGCCTTCAAGTACCTGCTCCTATCCGTCGTCGCCTCGGCCTTCGTCTTGATCGGCGTCACGGTCTTGTTCGGGCTGACCGGCAGCCTGGGCTTCGAGGCCGTCGGCCGCGGGCTCCAAGAGCTCCAGGCCGGTCCGATGGCCGCTCTCTGCGCGGCGCTGTTCGTCGCCGGGTTCGGCCTCAAGGCCGCGCTCATCCCCTTCCACGCCTGGCTTCCCGACGCCCATCCCTCGGCCCCGGCCCCCATTTCGGCCATGCTGTCCGGGCTCCTGATCAAGGTCTCCGGGATCTACGCCCTGACCCGGATCTTCTTCTCCGTGTTCGGCCTGACCCCGTTCCTGTCCAGCCTCCTGATGGGGCTGGGCGTCATCTCCGCGGTCGTCGCCGCCCTCCTGGCCTTGGGCCAGAAGGACATTAAAAGGATGCTGGCCTACTCTTCGATCAGCCAGGTCGGCTACATCGTCCTCGGGATCGGGCTGGGAACCCCGCTCGGGATCCTGGGCGGCCTTTTCCACCTCTTCAACCACGCCCTGGCCAAAGGACTCCTGTTCTTGACCTCCGGCTCCGTCCAGATGGCGACCGGCACCCGGAACCTGGACGAGATGGGCGGCCTGGCCAAGCGGATGCCTTGGACGGCCGCCACGAACCTTGTCGGATCGCTGTCGATCGCCGGCGTTCCGCCCCTGGGAGGCTTCTGGAGCAAACTCGTCATCATCATGGCGCTCGTCCAGGCCGGACGCTGGCCCTACGCCGTCATCGCCGTCCTGGCCAGCGTCCTGACCCTGTGGTACTACCTCCTCATCCAGCGCAAAGCCTTCTTCGGAAAGATCGAGGAGCGCTGGAAGGATATCCGCGAGGCGCCGTTCTGGATGACGGCCGCGACCGTTATCCTGGCCCTCCTCTGCATCGGCGTCGGGATCTTCTTCGCCGCCGTCCTCAAATCTTGGGTGCAACCGGCCGCGGACGTCCTGGCACAGGGCGTCACCGCCATGATCTCCTGGGGAAGGTAAGACATGTCCGTCCAAATCCTCCTGCTCGTCGGGTTGGTCCTGTTTTCCGTCGCGGCCGTCCTGCTCAAGGACCTGATCAAGGCCGCCATCTGCCTGGCCGCGGCCAGCCTCGTGCTCGGGATCCTTTTCTTCCGGATGGGCGCGCCCTACGCCGGCGCCTTTGAGATCTCGGTCGTGGCCGGGCTGATCACGGTCCTGTTCATGCTGACGATCGCCCTGACCAAGACGGGCGGCGACGTCGCCGAGTCGAAGCTGGCGACGGTCGCCTTCCCGCTCTTCTTCATCCTTTTCCTGGTCGTTGACGTCATCGTCACCAAGAACCTGGTCCAGAAGATCGTGGCGCTCCCGGCGGCGCCCGAGGCCGGCGCCTTCGGCGAGGTCCTCTGGAAGCAGCGGACCCTGGACCTGGTCGGCCAGGTCTGCATCATCTTCGCCGGCGTCCTGGCCGTTTTGGCCCTTTTTCGCAAGAGGAGCAAAGACAACGA
>Ga0315274_10006346_pt1 | contig 17220 bp, 13 predicted proteins | sample YL17G02_20_MG_FD_203700 | JGI IMG/M metagenome (GOLD analysis project Ga0315274, IMG submission 203700) | Sediment microbial communities from Yellowstone Lake, YNP, Wyoming, USA - YL17G02_20 | ecosystem: Environmental > Aquatic > Freshwater > Lake > Sediment | place: USA: Wyoming | collected...
CACCCCGTGGCCACCCTCATCGGCCGGCAGACGCGCATCGGCAAGGGAGTGCGCATCTACTCCCACGTGGCCGTGGGCGCCGTGGGTCTGCCGGAGGACAACCCCTTCATGGACGTGCGCGACTACGTGCAGATCTATCACGGCGCCATGGTGGGGGGGAGCGCAATCATCGGTGAGTACGCCGAAATAGGCCTCAACGCCGTGGTATGGGACCAGGACGTGCCGCCCTATTCCGTGGTGGTGGGCAATCCGGCCAAGGTGATCAGGGTTGAAGGCAAGCGGGTGAACCCCGACGACTACAAGGGATACAAGTACGATCCCGCCGACTTCCACGGCCCGCCGCCCGAGCACGACATCACTAAGGAGCTGGAGCGGAGCGTGGACTGGACAGACCCCTCTTCATATAGAAAAGGCAAGGGCAGCTGACGAGACCCCATTGCTTACCACGAGCTGGCGGCTAAGCGTGGTCTGGTACCTGGGTAGGATGTTCTAACCGCAAATGCCATGCAATCGGTGCTAGTTTTTCGAGGACAGCACCTTTTGAAATAAATTGCCTTCTGCTGTGGAGGAGTCTAATATTGGGCTGATCCAGGCAGCACTCATGGGAGAAAGGGCATGGGGTCCAAGTATCCCGAGGGGAAATATACCTACTTCCCAGGAGGATCGTAGCAAATGGAATCCATCCAAAATAGGGAGAAAGAGTTCCACGACCAGCTGTTCAGTAAAAATTCGGCGCCAAGAGAGGAAAGAGTCGGCAAATACTACTCCGTGCTCGAGAGCAGCCTGGATCGTTACCGTTCACACCTGGACTCCTGCTGCGAGCGGAAAAACGTTCTCGACTTCGGTTGCGGCCAAGGCTTGTGGTCTTTTTACCTGGCCGAAAGAGGCGCTAGGGTCACTGGGATAGACATATCCGAGGTGGCCATCGCTCAGGCCAGGGAGAGGCTGGATTTTCATGTGATGAACGCCGAGGAAATGGAGTTCATGGACGATTCCTTCGACTTAATATGCGGGACCGCTATCCTCCACCATCTGGACCTGCACCGGGCGTTCTCCGAGATAGCGAGAGCCCTAAGGCCTGACGGTCAGGCCGTTTTTCTTGAACCCCTTGGCCACAACCCCTTGATCAACCTCTACCGCAGGCTCACCAGCGACCTGCGAACAGAGGACGAGCATCCTCTGCGCATGGAGGATCTCAGATTGGCCGAAAAGTACTTTGCTCAGGTAGACGCCGAGTTCTTTCACCTGCTCTCATTGGCGGCGGTACCGTTGCGGGACTCAAAGCTCTTTAAGCCACTGTTGGCGGCGCTAAATGCTTTGGAGAGAGCGGCATTCAGTATCTTCCCCAGGATGAGGAAATACTCCTGGATGGTGGTGATCACTCTCTCGTGCCCTCGCAAGTAGACCGTTCGTACACGGGTCGTAAACGGCGAGACCAGGGAGAGCTACACACCAAACCGGTGGGGATAGCGACGGCGGATATCACCCACATCGGAATATCAGCAGAAAAACGGGGCGGCCATGACGGCTACCCCGTCTCCCCCCAAGAACCCTACCTCACCACTTGCTCTTATTAATATGCGCCGTTGGAGGAGAAGATCGCAGAGAAGGTCCTTAGAATTATCTTGAAGTCGGTCCATACGGACCAAGTCTCGATATAGTAGAGGTCGAGCTTGATCATCTCGTCGAAGGGCAGGTCACTACGCCCGCTTACCTGCCACAGGCCGGTGATGCCCGGCTTGACGTTGAGCCGCTGCTTGTGCCAATCCTTGTACTGCTGGACCTCTTCCTTGATATGGGGCCTGGGCCCCACCAGGCTCATCTTGCCGGAGAGGACATTGAATATCTGCGGCAACTCGTCGATGGAGAACTTGCGTATCCATTTGCCTACCCGCGTGATGCGGGGGTCACCCTGGACTTTCCAACACAGCCAGCCGTGTTCGGCGTCCGTGTCGCCGTTCACCATATCCTCCTGCGTCTTGCAGGCGCCTTCGACCATGGAGCGGAACTTCAGGCAGCTGAAACACTTCCCGTTCTTGCCCACCCGCTTGTGGCGGAATAAGACCGGTCCGGGGGAATCGAGCTTTATCGCAATGGCGGCCACCAGGATTATCGGCCAGGTGAGCAGGAGCGCGATAGCTCCGAGCACGTAGTCCTCGGCGGACTTGAGCAGCTTCCTGTAGCCGTCGATCTTCTTATCGCGCAGTTGGATGAGGGGGATGCCGCCGATCTCGTTGACCACGATCTCGTCGGTGATCACCTCGAAGAGGCGCGGGACGATGGAGCACTCCACCCCAGTCTTGTTGCATCTCGAGGCCAGGTCCAGGAGCTGCTCCGAGGTAGCTCCGGTGAAGGCTATGACCACCTTCTCCACATCGAAGTCGCCGACGATGCGGCTGATGTCGTTGAGCCCCCCGAGAACGCGCAGGTCCTCGAGTTCGGGCTCGCTATATTCCGTGTACAGGGGATCGTCGTCGATGAAGCCCACCGGGCGCAGGCCGAAGGCATCGTGCCTCACCAGCTTGCGGGCCACCTCCTTGCCCACCTTGCCCGAGCCCACGATGAGGGTATTGCGCATCACCACGTCGCTGATGCCCGACAGGGAGAGGGTGAACTGCAGCAGAAAACGGCCGGCGAAGAGGAAGATGATGGAAAACACCCAGAAGAAGACCAGGTAACCCCGGGTGGACACCGATGAGTCCAGGAGGAAGGACATGATAAGGAGGACCACGAGATAGACGTTTACCGCGCCCACGATCTTTGGGATGCGGTCCAGTATGCGCACGCGCTTGCGGGTGTCGTACATCCCGCATATCTTGAGGGCGAAGAACAGGATGGGTGAAGTGACTGCCAAAGCCAGGGCGATGCCGCTGAAGGCCGCAGTGTTCTCGGGAGGGAAGGCGCGGAGGACATAGGCGTTCTCGAAACGGAGCCAATAGGCGAGCCACATAGCCCCGAACAACGCCAGCGCGTCCACGAGCAGGCGCGAAGCGACCCGCGCCACGAGCTCGACCTGTTTGGATACCGGGCGCTCGAGCAGGCTCCGCTCCGCTTCGGAGAGGATGGCCATGAGCTCCTCGTCCGATACCTCCCCCGCTACCGGCAAGGCCAACTGCGCCTCGGCCGCCACGAGTTCGGTCTCAGACAACCCGTTCTTGGTCAGTTGCTTTTCCATGCTCACCCTCCACTTTTGTGTCCGGTACGGGCACGCTCACCAGGTGCCCGACTTTGGTAAGAGTAGCCGGATTATTTGAAAAGCGCTTCCACGCTTCGTCTACGTAATGCAGGATCTGTCCCTTGAACACCTCTACGTCAAACCTCAGGGCCTGCTGTCGTGCCTTTTCAGGTTTATACCGCCCGGGATCGAAATCCCTTACAGCCTCCATAAGCGACTGCGCGTCCTGACGGTCGAAGAACATCCCCGTCTCCCCTTCCACCACCGTTTCCAGGGCGCCGCCCGCGCGATAGGCGATGACGGGCCGGCCGGCGGCCATGGCCTCCAGGGGGACGATGCCGAAGTCCTCCTCCTGCGGGAAGACCAGGGCCTGGCAGTGCGAGTACAGCTCCCCCAGTTCGGTGTCGGATACCCGCCCCAGGAACTCGATGTTGGGTCCCGCCATGCCGCGCAGCGACTCCAGCTCCGACCCCGTGCCCGCGATCTTCAAGGGCAGGCCCATGCGGTTGAACGCCTCAACAACTATGTCCGCTCGCTTATAGGGGATCAGCCTGCCTACCAGTAGGAAGAAATCCTCGACGCTGCCTGCGATGCTCAGCCAGGACGTGTTCACCGGGGGATAGATGACGTCCGCGTCCCGCCGGTAATACTTCTTGATGCGCTTCGCCACGTGTTCGCTTATGGCCACAAAAGAGTCCACGCGATCCGCCGCGCAGCGGTCCCATAACCTCAGGTAGTTGGTCATATAAGGCATGACCGCCTTGACTACGGGGTTCAGGGCGCCGAAACGCGGGTTCTCGAGGTAATGATGATAACCACTCCAGTAGTAGCGTATGGGAGTGTAGCAATAGCATATGTGCAGGGTCTCCGGGCGGGTGATGACCCCCTTGGCCTCGGCGTGGCAGGATGAGATGACCACGTCGTAAGCGGAGAGGTCGAAACGCTCGAAGGCCACCGTACGCAGCAAAGGGAAAGCCTGGTGCTTGGTCTTGGCCCCGGGTATCTTCTGCAAGAAGGAGGTCCTGACGTCGACATCCGCCAGTTCCGGGAACTCCTCGGGTACGAACACGGAGGTATAGATGGGAGCCTCGGGATACAGTTCATGCAGCGCCAGAAGCACCCTCTCCGAGCCCGCTACGTTTGTGAGCCATTCGTGTACTAGGGCTACCCTCATCGCTTCTCTTCTGTTCCTCATCCGCCGGCACCGGCCTCCTCGTCCGTGAGATCCAGTGCCATGTCCTCCAGCAAAGCGGTGGAAGTAACCGGTGAGGTGTAGAGGATGGAGGCTGGGTTAAAGGTTTTTATCGGGATGATGAGGAAGGATCAATAAAGGACTGATTCTTCGCCCGAGTAAGTCTTGCCTTTTGTACCCAGGTTTTTGTCCTCCAACACCCCCAGTTCGTGCCCGCTTGCTTCCGATACCCCTACCTCGTTTTTGCCGCTTAACTACCCTGAATCGTACGCTATTGCTATTGCTGTATATAATAATATCTAACATTGTTTAGGTCTTAAATCAAGTTACCGCAGAGTAATTCACAGAATCACAACCTGAATGTAACATCATCGTAACAAGAAATCCGAAAAACTCTCTGTCATCGCGCTAGCTGGCTAAAGCGTTCCAGTGCCAGGGATACCGGTTTAGGAGAGGCATCCCCCCCAGTGCTTCATCGATGGGGATGACCAGCTTCTCCAGTGGAAACAGGCGGATGTCATATTTTATCAGCTGAGACAGCTCGGTGGTAAGGAAGAAGATCGCTGCTGAGAGATAGCCTGCAGGCTTTAAAGACCATTGGCGGAAACCTGCTTCCGAGAAAAGCTCGTCAAGCTGCTTCCACGAGAACCCCTCTGTCAGCTTGTCTGCTTCCGAGACCATATCCTCGGTGCTCACTCCCTTGCCCAGGAGGCGTGTAACCGCTTTAAAAAGGATTCTTCCCGGGGGGTATATCGTATGGTGCTGCCAGTTGTTGGGTTCCGTTCCCAACGCGAAGATCCCTCCCGGCTTCAGGACACGAACGATCTCTCTCAGGGACCTCAAGGGGTCAGGCAGGTGATGCAGGCAGGCCACCATGAAGGCACCGTCAAAAGAATCATCAGCAAAAGGAAGGCGTTCTGCGTCTGCAAGGAGATGGTCGCAGGATTCGCCGTATCCGCTGTGCCGGTGCAACCTGCGGGCTTCCCTGAGCTGGCCGGGGGCTATGTCCGTCTCCACTACGCGGTAGCCGGACCGTAGCAGCTCTAGTCCGTCAGTGCCCAGGCCGCAGCCGACCTCCAGTATGAGCGAATCAGCCGGGAGCTGGCGGAGATTCTCCAGAAATGACCCGTGATAGTGGAGGTAGAAGGGACTGTCCCGCCAGGTGGCGTGCATATTCAGGTAGTAGTCGATCTTGTCCGTGTAGTGTTTTCTCTCGGACAGCTTAAGGCCCGAGGATTGTGGAGGAAGAAGATCCCATAGACCGTCCAGCATCGTGTATAGGATGCCGCATGCTGGGCATGCCAACTCCTGGGCCTCTCTCTCCAGTGGACCTCTGCATGAGGGGCAACGCAGTATTTCCTCGGCAACGGCCATCGATTTTCGTCTCCAGACTTTTTCTCGGCCAGCTCCCACCAGTGCCGCATCCCGAACCAGCTCGTCTATTGACCCGGGGCCTCCCGGATCATCGCCTCACCGGCTTTCACTACCGAGGACATGATGGTCTTCAGGTCTTCCTTGCGACCCCCGTTGAGCTTGTACTCCAGGGTCTCATATATGATCATCCGGTGACCGAAAGCCTCCTCGGCAAGATCATAAAGAAATACGATAAGCCCGAGATCCCTTACTATAGGTGGTGCTTCGAGTAAATTTATTTATGAGGCATTTCGGTGCCCTTATCGGCCATGAGCTTCTCGGCCTCATCCCACCAATGCCACAGGCCGAACCAGTTCATCCATTGCCCCGGGTCCGCTCTTATGAATTTCTCTCCCTCTGAGACCGCCTGCTGCAAGATCCTGTTCATCTCGACGGATCGTTCAGCCTCTTGATCTGGGAAGATCGGGGGGGATATGACAAGACGATTATCGAATACCCCTTTCCCGCGTATCAAGGCGATGGGTACGATCGGGGCCCCGGTCTTATATGAGAAGTAGGCTATGCCGCTCGCCAGGGCTGTTGGTCGGCCGAAGAACTCCACTATACCTTGACCGTCCACATCAAAGGTCAAACCGATGCGCTTTCCTTGTCCCAGGTGTTCGATGGCATTTCTGACCGTGTCCTTTCCAGCCCAGAAAACCGGCGCCTTCGGATCAGCGCCTAGGAAGAATCCCTGTAGGGCCAGGTTCCACACGTAGTGTGGCGTTGGCGTATCCGAAGGATAGAACATGATAGGAGTGTAGACCTTGCCCAGGCGGAGCATCACGGCGTGCACTATCGCGATCCAGCCATGGTGGGTACCGGTAATAATAGTCCCCTTACCCGCGGCATCCGCCTTCTCCAGGTTCTCCATGCCCTCTATCCGCAGCTCGCGAATATAGCGCTCTCCGTATTTCCCCATGACAAAGAAGTCGAGGATGGGAAACAGAAAAGCACCGCAGGCTTTTCGCCCTATACGTACGATTTCCCTGCTATCGGTGACCTCTGGCAGGGCTTCGGAGATCTTGGTTACAAGGCGGCTGTGCATCCCTGGCATGGCGTAAAAAGCAAGGCAACCCAAGCCCTCTAGCAAGGAGTACAGCAGCGAGGGCGGCACTACACGGGATGCGAACCTGATGAGATGGAACATGCTCCATAAGACAATATCCATCGCGTTGAAGAAAGGTTTGGGCCTTCCGCTGGTCTGCTCGTCCATAACTCCTCCCGGATAATCAGCAGCAAGTAATTAGCTGAATGATAATGCAAACGACTTCTTCTTGAAAGGTATCGGCCGGATTCAACCCCTCTTTAATCCGGCGGCCATATCTCAAAGATGCCATAACTCGAACCAGCTCATCCACTGGCCTGGCTCCTCCCCGAACGCCCTCTCTCGGACGGCCATCACCTTTTACATGATCGACACTTTGTAAATGCGGTGCGAACTAAAGCGATGGAAAGGATAGGAGTTATGTGCCTGCGGAAAGGCCTTGATGCACGGAATCAATAGCTGGGTATGAGGCTCTGGATCATTTCGCTAGCCTGCTGGATCAAAGCATTGGCTTCATCGATATGACTGAGGTCTCCGGTGGCAATAGCCTGCAGATACAGATCGCATGCCCCGATATACATGTCGAGGACTTGGAGGGCTTTCTGGCGCAGTGGTTCCAGCTCGGGAGCGAGATACATAGAAGCTACCTGGTTGCGGTAATCTACCAGGGTGGACTTTGCTTCGGAGATCTCGTTGGCCATCTCCATCCCGGAAATGATATCCTGCCCCATCACCTGGACGTTCTGCTGTAAGGTATTGAGGTCGGCGATGGTATCCGTGGGTATGGATGACTGCATAGCCTCGAGACCCGAGGAGTCTTCAAGCTGCTGCTGCTGCTGGGCTATGGCTTCCTGCTCCTTCTTGATCTGCTCCTCGTGTTCGGGGCTGAGCTTGTCTACGTATTCCACACGATAATCGCCGGCCTCGGAGGGATTCACCCATGCAGTCTGGGTGTTGTCTTCCCAAATATGATTGTCGATGGGGTCCCGGACGATGGTGCCGTATCTCACCTCTACCTGCTTGGGGACTAGTAGCATGTAGGCGACAATGACGATGACGGCCAGCGCTATCGCGATCCCCAGACCGGTTATGGTTATTTTCGCTCCGCGGCTCAAGCCGCTGTACCAGTGCGATAACCTGTTCATGCTCTCACCCTATGTTTATGACTCGGATCTTGCGCCCGAAGTTCCTTTCCCCGTATTCTACCGCCTTTGCGTGGGCGTGATAATGACCTACTCTGGGTGATTAGATACTATCACGCACTATGCGGCCCATCAATTTGTATAGCAGCCTCGCGATTTCCAACCATGTTGCAGGTAGCGCATACCTCCCCAGCACTTAAGGGCAGCCCATGCTCACCGAGCCGCCGGTGATGCCGCCGTAGTCGAAGTACATGGCCCTCTCCACGATCACCGGGACGCCGTTGGCGGAGTAGAGGGACACGGAGACGTCCCCGGCCGTGGTGATGTCGTTGAGGTAGATGGTGGTGCGCGAGCCCGGCGCGAGCTGATAGGTGCGGGTGGAGGCGATGCCCGCGCGGCCCATCAAGGCCATGCGTATCTCGGCCGCCTCGTACGCGCTGGTGTTCTGGATGAGGATCCAGGTCTCGAACCCGGCCCCCGTATAACCCTCCGCCAGGTCCCAGCGCTCGGCAGGGTACCTGGCGCCCTCGGTACAGTGCCCGCCGTCCCATGTCCCGCGGTAATCGAAGTACATGGCCCTCTCGGCCAGCAGGCCGTCCCCTCCCGAACTCACCTTTATTGCCACCTCGCGGTCCGGGGCCTCGCGGTTGACGTGCACGGAGAACCTGCTGTGGGCCCTGACGATGTAGTTGGCCTGCATCTGGCTTCCGTCGGTGAAGCGGTAGGTCACGGTGGCGGTGCGGTCCGAGCCCGAGGGATTGTACAGGAGCAGCCACTCGTCGAAACCGGGCCCGGTGTAGCCCTCGGCGAAGAACCAGGTGGTGGAGGGGGAGGGCGAGCCCATAGCGCAGTGGCCGCCCTTACGCCCATCGTAGTCGAAGTACATGGCCCGCTCTGCCACCGCACCATTGCTGATCTCCACCATGGCCGAGACGTCCTTTCCGGGGGCCAGGTCGTTGACGTGGACGGTGAGGCGGGAAGCGGGGAGCAGCCAGTACTCGTAGGTCTGCTCGCCGCCCGCGGCGTCGTAGAGGGTGAGCCGCATCTGATTGCTGGTGAACCAGGGGTTGAGCACCAGGATGTACTCGTCGAAGCCGGGGCCGGTGTAGCCTTCCGCGAAGAACCAGGTGGTGGAGAGGCCCGGGCTGCCGGGGGTGCAGTGGCCGTCGGAGCGGCCCGCGCTGTCGAAGTACATGGAGCGCTCCACTACCACCCCCACGTCGTTCAAGGAGGAGATGCACGTGGAGACCTCGCTGTCCGGAAAGATGGCGTTGAGATTGAGGGTGAGGCGGCTGCCGCCGCCCAGGCTGTAGTACTCTTCCACGTAGCCGCCGCGGGTGTCCACGTACTCTGCACGCAGGGAGGCCGCCTCGGGGTTGGGGTTCTGCACCAGCACGTAGGTTTGGAACCCGCTGCCGGTGTATCCCTCCGCCAGGTACCAGACCGTCTCGCCCCCGGGTTCGGGCGGATCCCATGCGTCGTCGCCGGGCTCGGGCTCCGGCGACGGCTGGTCCCCGCCCACAGCCGCGTATGCGTTTACCTTCCCATAGCCGTAGCTGGTGTCGAATCCCGGGCTGCCCAGGTCGGTGGCGTTCTTCTTCAGGGCGTCCTCGACCTCTGAGGTGCCGTATCCCGGGTGCGCTGCCAGCACCAGGGAGGCGCATCCCGCCACCACCGGCGAGGCCATGGAGGTCCCGCTCATCTTCTGGTAGCTGCCCGGCACGGTGGAAAGGATGGAAACGCCCGGGGCGGTGAGGTCCAACGCCGGGCCCCGGTTGGAGAAATATGCCAGGGCGTCGTTGGACTCCAGGGCACCTACGGCTATTACGTGGTCGCAGGCTGCAGGGTAGCTGACGCTCGAAGCCTCGTTCCCCGAGGCCGCCACTATAGTGACCCCCTTGTTGTAGGCGTAGCTCACCGCCTCGGCCAGGCTATAGGAGTAGTCGGAGCCGCCCAGGCTCATGTTGATGACCTTGGCCCCATGGTCGGCGGCATAGCGTATACCCGCCGCCACGTCCGAATCGTAGCCCGCACCCTGCGAGTCGAGGACCTTGAGGGGCATGATGCGGGCCTTCCAGTCCACCCCGGCGACGCCCGTGGAGTTGTCGCCACAGGCTGCGGCGATGCCGGCGACATGGGTCCCATGGCCATGATCGTCCATGGGATCCGAGGTGCGGTCCACGAAGTTATAGCCCGCCACGCATCTGCCCTGGAGGTCCTGGTGGTTGTAGTCCACCCCGGTGTCGATGACCGCTATGGTCACCTCGGTCGAGCCGGTGGTGACGTCCCAAGCCTGGGGGGCGGAGATGGAGGGCAGGTGCCACTGCTCGGGATACCTGGGGTCGTTGGGAGAGTAGGAGGCTGAGACGACGTGGTCATCTTCCACAAAGGAGGCGAAGGGAAGCGACCCCAGTATGTCCTTGAGGAGGGGCAGGTCCGGTACATCCGGCAGCCGGATACGGACGACGTTGGGGAGCAGGAGTTCCGGGCCCTCCCACTGCGGGAGAGCGGAGAGGAGGTCCTCGACGACCGCGCGCAGCGCGGAGATCTCTGCCTGCGTCGCCGCCTGCTTGAAGCCCACGAGGATGCGGGCCTCCTGGCCTCCCGGCTCCGGTTGCGCGGCTGAGAGGGCGGGGGAAGCGAATGCGAGGGTGAGCAAAAGGGAGAAGATGAGCGCGGGGAAGGGCCTGCCCTTGGACCTATTTTGAGACCTCAATTGGCGAACACCTCTTTGCGCCGCTTCACTAAGAAAAAAAGGGCTTGTGCAGGCCACGTTTTTGTTTTCTTCCCCGCAACTAGATAATCGGGAATCACCAGCTCATCCTTAAGACACAAAGGGGTGATTATGTCGGGTTATGGGGTCTTCGATCTTCGGTTTCCCGGTCTAGCGACCAACACCCGACAGCCTGCATCGCGTAAGCGATAGCGCCTTGATCTGCTGCGGGTAAGTGCCTCCAGGCCGGAGGTGTGGAGGCCTGGCACGCGTGCGTCTGATGTATAGACGGAAGAACCAAATCGAAGATCGAAGACACGACCCCATCTCCAGGTTGAGCTACATCATTGTTGGCGCTTTAGGGCGGAGATATATTTACCCTGTCATTCATTTATCGAGGAGATCAACATGCCGATTTTCGAGTATCGATGCGAGGAATGCGGGCACCGCTTCGACGCTTTCTTCCGACAGGCTGAGGACGCCGAAAGCAGCCAGTTGGTGTGTGCGAAATGCGGGTCGCAGCGGGTACGCAAGCTGTTTTCAGTCATCGGTATCGGCGGCATGGACAAGGGGCCTGAGTCCAGCGGGTGCAGCACCCGCTCCACGTGACGCCCCTGGTAGTGGTCCGGTCCGGACCAGGAGATCTGAAACGTATGGAGTGGTTGATCCTCGTCATCATCATCGCGGCATGGTTCGTCTTGAGCGGTTTCATCCTGCCGCGGTTAGGGGTGCCCACGTGAATGTCCGGCTCATGCCGCGTGCGGCGCGAGGAGAATGAGGAAGGGGACCAACCCTCATAGCCCGATCACTAAGATCCTCAAGACCAGGTACCGGGATCCCAGGGTCCCCTCTTCTTAAGTGCGGCACGACACCCCCTGGCGCTTTCGACACCATACGGCCGTCGCGAGCCCCTATCCCCATCGTTTGGCTCCGCGTTCAAGCGAGCGGATCGCGGTTGAGCAAGGCATGCCTACCGGAGAGGTCGTAATCCCTTAAGCCCTTGGCACTGAGCTTCTTGGACGGGCACATGTGCAGGCACTTACCGCAGAAGTCGCCGCATATCAAGCCAAAGCAGTTATCGAGCATGGCCTTGGTGTAGGGGTGGATCTGCTCGCTGCCCATGGAAGCGAAGAAATGGAGCGGCTGGCCCGGGCCGTCAGGGATCTGCAGGTCGGCGCGGCTGCCCGTCTCCTGCACCAGTCCGGTCACCCCATATGCGCACCGGATATTGTCGTGCGCGGCGTAGCTTATCTTCTTGCCACCGATGACGCATGACTGCAGCTCCGTCTCGGAAAAGGCCTGTGTGGGACAGACCCTGACGCACTTGTTGCCGCACGCCTCCGGCAGGCATAACGGCGGCCCGTCGTAGAGCGGTGTAGGCTCGAGCTCCGCTGAGGCGAGCAGGGTGTTGAAGCGCTGCATGGAGCCGAACTCGGGGGTGAGGGCCAGGCCGTTGAGCCCGAAGTCCGCGATGCCCGCGGCCACCGCCGCGTGGCGGTGGGAGATCTCCGCCGTGATCTCGCCCGTGACTATGGTCTGGTCGAAGTACTTGGTCATGCTGCTGATCCAGGTGGGCATGAAGGCGAGTGTCCTGTAACCCCGGTACTCCAATAGCTTGGCCATGCGGTTGACCATGCGCGAGCCCTCCCAGTTGGTAAGCCCGTAGCCGTAGAAGAGGTATGGCGTTATGGTCTTGGTCGGTTCGTTCCATTCCCCCCATACGTCCGCCATCCCCTGGAAGAGGTGGAGGCCGATGGAGAGCACGGACCTGCACTCCGGCAGGAAGTCGGTGGGCCTGTGCCCGTCCGGCGCCTCGCTGAAGCGCTCCACCGGGGCGATCCCCACCAGGTCGGCGCCCCACTCGAGCAGGGTGTCCACCACCTTGCGGGTAAAATTGTCCATTATTACCCCCTTTTCATCCGTTTCGAACCGGCCTTGGCCCATGAAGTAGATATCCTTCCGATCAGGTAACTTCTATCCACATTGCGTGTCGGCAAAACCTTATCTGTCTCGCCATGGGAGTATGCTCGTTCTGGACCTCGCGATATCAAGGAAGGAGGCGAAGGGGATTCCTCCGTAGAAACGCAGGTGGAGGTCCGATGCTTTAACGGGGAGGAGTGACGTGGCGATTTCGATCGCATCAGGCAATAGCGCGGTTCTTCAATATCAGAAGAGGCCCGATACCCGTCTCCATCCCAATCGATTTGACGGCTGACCCGAGGGCTACGAGTAAGAGGATCGCTCAGCCTCGCAAGGCCGCCTCGGCAGCGTCGATGCCGCTGCGTATGGCACCGTCCACCGAGGGCATGTTCAGGTACTCGCCGGCCAGGAACAGCCCCTTCACGTCCCGGTAATGGTCGCGCTTCATGAGGTAGAACTCCCGCAGCATACCCGGGGGCGAGAGGCAGACCGCCTCGTCCCAGCGGTAGACCTCCGAGAAGAAGGGCTCATCGGGCATGGAGGGGATGAAGCGTTTTATCTCTCCCTTGAGGCGTGAGAAGACCTCCGCGTCGGGCATGGCATTGAGTTCGAAGGCATGTTTCCCGAAAGTGAAACAGTGCACCATCCCTCCACCGGGGGGCGCGTAATGGGGGGATTTTATGGAGTCATCCACGAAGCCAGCCATGGCGGAACCCGCCTTGCGCGGCAGGCCGACCGCCCACCAACCAGGCGGCAGGAGGCGGTCGCGCAGCCCGAACGTCACGTGGCAGGAGGCGCTGTAGGAGGCCCTACCCATGGGCATGCGCAGGGTGTCCGGGAGGCCGGGCATGAGCTCGAGGGCGGTAGTGGCGGTAGTGGAACAGATCACCGCGTCGGCCTCCAGCAGGCCATCGCCCGTTTCCACGCCCTTCACCGCGCCTCCCTCTATGACGATGCGCTTGACCGGCGTTGACAGGCGCACGTCGCCTTGGCACTCATTATAGAGGCGCTCGGCCAGTGACCCGATGCCGTCCTGCAAGGTGAAGAGGCCGTTCAAGGCATACCAGAAGAGGGTCAAGCCGTATCCCGCTCCGATGTCCTCCGGCTCCCCCAGGGTGAGGCAGGAGGCCATGGGCTGGAACAGGTACTCCAGCACCTCCTTGCCGCCGCGGCTGAGTACCAGGTCGGCGAGGCTCTCGTCGTCCAGGTCGAGCATGCTGCCGTAGTCGATGAAGTGGAGGTCGCGTCGCCTCCTGAGGGCCAGGTGCATGATGCGGGCCATCTGCAACATGCCCTTGGGGGAGAAGAGACGGAAGCGCAGCAGGTCGGAGCGATTCCGCCAGTGATCCATGGGGTGCAAGCTAGCCGTGACGGGATTCAGTCTGCCACCTTTCCACAAGGCAATCTTAAAAGGGAAGGGAGCGATATCATCCCCCAGGCCCAGCTCGCGGCAGAGCCCGAAGGTGGTGTCGTAGAACTTGAAGAAGAACTGCGCGCCCAGGTCCATGGTATAGCCGTCCCTGCGTGCCCCGATGATGCGTCCCCCGGCCGTATCCTTGGATTCGAGGGCCACGACATCCGCGCCCCTCTTGCGCAGGGTGTGGACTGCGGCCAGACCCGATGTTCCGGCCCCGACTACGATGACTTTCATAACGTCCCTCCCTGATAGAAACGCTGTCTTTGTACGGGTCTGAATATTATAGCAAGATGGGGTCGTGTCTTCGATCTTCGGCTTCCCGGTCTATCGACCAACACCCGACAGCCCGCGTGCGTCCGACGTATAGACGGAAGAACCAAACCGAAGATCGAAGACACGGCCCCATGCTTAATCTACAATAGCATTGGGAAGAATGTTTTTGATGGTGCAAGGTCATATGAAAGGAGTAGCCGATGGAACAAGCGTTTGTTATCAGGAACTGGAAGCTCATCCTGCTGAGGGGCTTGATCTCCCTGCTCTTCGGGATCATCATCCTGGTGTGGCCTGAGGCGACCACCAGGGTGATCATCTTTCTCTTCGGCCTCTACGTCCTGGTGAACGGGATAGTCCACGTGGCGGAGGCGGGCGTCTCCATCTACAGGAAAGAGAAATGGGGCCGTTCCATGGTCCTGGGATTGCTGGGGTTCCTCATCGGGATCGTGGTCCTCTCGCGCCCCGGCCTGGCACTTGGCGCTCTTGTCTTCCTCATCGGCGTCTTCCTCATCGTCTACGGTTTCATGGAACTATTCGCTGCCTTCGAGATGGAGGCAAGCGCCGGTTTGAGAGTGCTTTTCGGGATCTCCGGCGTGGCGGGAATCGCGATCGGGGTGGTGTTCGTCCTCAACCTCGAACTGGGTGCATGGACGGTGATCCTCCTCGTCGGGCTCTACTCTCTGTTCGTGGGCATCCTCGGGATGATCATCGCATTCATGGTCCGGAGCTGGTGGAAGAAGCAGCCGCCCACGCCCGCCGTGGCCTGAATCGCCCATACCGGATCAGCACGGATGGCTTGGAGGCAACGGCTCAAGGACAAGATGGAGCCTCTCGCGCGGTGGTTCGGGAAAGCCGGGGCGAGGGCTGAGAAGCTGCTGGACGACCTCTCGGAGAGGTATGGCCCGATAGCGGTCATCAACCAGGCTCTCCGGGATTTCCTCCGCCATGGCATGACCCTGCATGCCGGCAACTTCGCCTACTCGGCCTTCCTGGCCATCTTTCCCCTTGTCCTGCTCATCGCCGCCATTATAGGATTTTTGTTCAGCTATAACCCCGATGTGATGCAGAAGTTCACCGAGGCCATCAGGGGAGCCCTGCCCGATATGCCCTCGACAATAGATGGTGCTGCGGAGAGCATGCTGAGGTTGAGGAACGTGGTGGGCGTATTGGGGATTATCGGCCTGCTGTGGACCATCAGCAAGATCACCTACGCCATCCAGACCGGCTTCGAGGAGGTCTGGGAGACCCATAAGCGCTCCTTCGTCAAGAAGAAGCTCTTCGCCTTCGGGATCATGCTGCTGCTTCTGGTGATCGGGATCGTCGGACTGGGCATCACCTTCGTCTCCTCGCAGTTCTTCTCCTGGCTCAACCGGGAGACCGGTCCTGTGTTCTCCACACTGGCCGTTATATTCAGCACGCTCATCAGCCCTATGGCCTCGATGTTGATCTTCGCCATCCTCTACCGCACTGTCCCGCTCAAAAAACCGGGGTGGAAGGAGATAATATGGGGAACCCTGATAGTGGCACTGCTCCTGGATGTCGCCGAATACGGGCTGAGCTTCTACTTCACCAAGATCTCCAACAACCAGGCCTTGTACGGTTCTTTGGGAGTCGCGCTGGGCGTGGTCATATGGCTCTATCTCGTGGGCATACTCATCTTTCTGGGGGCGGAGATAGTACACGTCCTGCAGGAGAGGTGGGGGACCGGCGGCGAGGAAACCGGCGAGCCGGACGGCGTTCAGCTGAAACTCCCCAAAGAGATATAAGGTCAGGATGGGGTCGTGTCTTCGATCTTCGGTTTTCGCCTATGAGATGGATCGATAGCCCAAGGGTCGAGTAAACCGAAGATCGAAGACACGACCCCAAACGATGAAAATACCGGGACAAGCACTGGCCTCGTCCCGGTATTCTACGCCCTTAAAGTCAAACGTTATCCCTGAGAACGATACGGTTAATCCCGATCTTCCTCCTTGCCCGCATCCTCTTCCTGAGGCTGGTCGTCGGAGTCGGTCTTTTCCGTTGTAGCCTCCTCTTCTTCGATGGACTTGCCCTCGGAGTCGACCTCTTCCTCTGGTGGAACGGCCGCTCCTTCTTCTTCGGCGGCAGCTTCTGCTGCGGATTCCGGCAACTTCCCCCGTAACAGTTCGCAGATCACCAGGTAGACCAGGTATATGCCCAAGGCCACGATCACCTTGACGCCGCTAAGCGGGCGCACCAGCCACAGGATGCCGAAGAGGACAGCCGCGCCGGCGACACGTATGCCCCAGATGTGAGCCGCGAAGAATATACCGACAGGGCCCGATTCCTTGCCCTCGAGGCGGCGTTCGCGCTGCAGCGCGAAGAGGTACTCCGCCTTACGCCGCACCCAGACAGCCCACGCGTAGGGACCGGCGATAGCGAAGGCCAGCGCGCCTACTATACCCAGGGTCAATACGCCCACGTTCGCCTTGATGAGGTTCGCAGTGATCTGATTCCAGATGATCGTTGCCGCGTCGAGGTTGGCCGGGTTCTTCACCTGCCCCAGCAACTCCCCTTTAGCAAGGTTCAAGATCATCAACGACAGCGCCATGGCGATCGCCAGGGCTGCGGACGAGATCATGAGGTACCTCCTGCGGTCCTCCGACACGAGTACCGCGGCCGCGAAGAAGATAAGGGCGAGAAGCGGGAGCAGCCAGTTCAGAGTATCGAGGATCTCCACGCTCGTCTTCACCATCCCCAACTGAGAGGATGTGAAGAGGACGATGGTCTTACTGCTCTGCGGTATGGGCACTTTTTCCAGAAATGTAAGGCCGGCATCCACCAGCCTGTCCTTGACGTTGGTCGCCAGCTCCCCGACATCGAGGACGACCTCCCCGTTGCTGCTGATGGTGATGGCCTTATCTCCCCGGATGATCCCAACTGCGTTAGAGTGGGCCAGCTCGAGGATC
>Ga0315274_10006347_pt1 | contig 17215 bp, 17 predicted proteins | sample YL17G02_20_MG_FD_203700 | JGI IMG/M metagenome (GOLD analysis project Ga0315274, IMG submission 203700) | Sediment microbial communities from Yellowstone Lake, YNP, Wyoming, USA - YL17G02_20 | ecosystem: Environmental > Aquatic > Freshwater > Lake > Sediment | place: USA: Wyoming | collected...
GGCATAACTACTTTGAGCACGAAGAATGGCAACAAAAGGTGGCTGCAAGCCATCGTATTTTACAGTGGATAGAAGAGTATAAGCCGGAACGTGGAATTCTATTAGAAGTGGGATGTGCAGGTGGTTCGTTTCTTATGGCCGCATCAGAGCGAGGGTGGAAATCTGTAGGTGTAGAAGTGTCACAATATGCCTGTGAGCAAGCCCGTCAACTGGGCTTAGATATATTCTGTGGAGAACTCTCATACGCAAAGCTTCCTTCACGATTTTTCGATGTTGTGTACTTGCAAGATGTCATTGAGCATGTTCCAGACCCTGGGGCATGCTTAAAAGAAATTGCTCGTATCCTGAAGACAGACGGGATTCTGGTGATGTTTGTACCAACTTACATTGAAACCGTTCTCAATAAAGTGTGGATATTACTTTCCACTGCAAAGCAATCTATAAGGGGACTGATGGGAAAACGAAGTGGTTGGTATATGGAAAAGCCATACCATTTATATGAGTTCATGCCGTGCACTTTAAACGAGCTCCTTACCAAGTGCGGGCTTCAAGTGCTTCAACTTGAAAACACTGCCTCCAAACCGGCCATTCTTTTGTTAAGGGGCTCTGGTTTGCTCACAGCCTGTGTTATTCTGCCGTTGCTTTGGCTTTTCTACTTTTGCGTTAGGGCAGGATTCTGTATGGGTGACAGGACAACGGTCGTGGCTACTCTGGGTAAGAGGCAGCTTCATGGGGAGCGAAGAAGCCATCGTTGGGAAACTCAGTGAGAGCGTGGTAGTCAAGCGCCTTGTGGCTCAGTCGCTGGCGGGCATTCTAAAAACAGGGAGAAAATGTTTTTCTTAGCGGCAATATTTATTAGATCTTTAGCACCTTTGGGCAACGTTTATTTTCAAGAACTTATGAAGTTTTCAAGGAATTGATGGCAAATTAGTAAGCCAACATTGAGTCAAAGGATAATATTAATGCAAAACCGATCGTGTATACCTGGTCAGGAAACAAGAAGCGAGATGACAAGGTTTTATCAGACGTCTGAAAAATACTTGCAAGGTCTGAACTTGAAAGACGAAGGTTATTTTAAATCATACATATCAATTATACAAAAGCACCTTCCATCTCGGTCTAAAGTGTTAGACTTAGCCTGTGGAAATGGATTCTCTTCATTTCTTCTTGCAAAAATAGGTTATGAGGTCACAGGCGTTGACATCTCTCATCTTTTTATTAAGAATGCTACTATTAACAATGGGTTGTCTTATGTTGCAGGAGATGCCTTAGCTCTCCCTTTTAAGGATGCCTGCTTCGGAGCTATAGCATGCTTCGAAGGAATTGAACATTTCCCGAATGTGGATAATGCGTTACGTGAAATGATGAGAGTTATCAGGAGAAAGGGATTGATCATTATTGTCTCGCCGAATCTACTGAGCCCGTTTCTTCCCCTAAAGGATATAGTCTTTATGGCATTAGGTAGAGAAGGAAGAGCCACCTGGGCTGAGAATATGCCTCAAGCCTTTCGGTGGCTTGTTACGAATACGCGTTCTACAGTTACTAAACTATTATCATCTGAGCCTGTCTTTTGTTATAGGGGGCCAAACTTGTTGACCGCTGAGCACGGCGATGCTGACAGTGTGTATCTATCCACCCAGATCGATATCGTTAGATTCTTGCGAGCTCACGGGATGGTAATTCTCCGCATCACAGGGGAAGGATTGACTGTGATTAGCAAGATAACAGCCAGAATGTTTCCTTATCTAAAAACATGGATGGCAATAGTAGCCCGAAAGGATGCTGTGCAATGAAGGTTTCTCTTTTTCGCGGCTTGGCTTCGGAAAACGCGCCAAGTATGGAAATATACACTAAGGAGTTAGTTAATATCCTTCAAGCAAAATACTTAGCGGCTGATGCTATTACCATCTTTCGCAGCCCAGAGGTTAGAATTCCAGGATTTCTTTCACATAGCAGACGAGTTACTACTACACTGTCTGAAGTTTCTCGATATTTCTTACAGCCAACACAAGTAAAACAAGCAAAGGGGGATGTCAATCACATTATTCAACACATTGATGGCCATTTAGTAGACAAGTTAGGTACAGAGAGAACAGTTGTAACGTGTTTTGACTTAACACCACTTGAAATGGATGGAATATACCGCAATTTTTTCAGTCAAAATTGGGGCAAGCGGCTGTTTTTATATGCTCTATCGGGAATGGCCAGAGCAAGGGCTATTATTACCCTCTCAGAGCATACTAAGAACGATATTATTAAGCACGTCGATTGTGATCCAAGCAAAGTCTTCGTGATCCCCATAGGAGTAGAACAGACCTTCACCAAAGTTGATGATCCAACGCTGTTGCTAGCGATAAGACAAAAATATTCATTGCCAACTACTTATTATTATGTCCTTCATATTGGGAACTGTAACAGCTACAAAAATATCGAAGGAATTTTCTATGTCCTAGAGAAGTTACTTCAGAAGCATAGAGAAAAAGTGAAATTGATTAAGGTTGGCGGCGATTTTACGCCAGCACAGAAAAGGATAATTTCAAAATTGAGGTTAGAAGAAAACGTCATCCATCTAGGAAACGTAACCCAGGACGAGATTACGCTAATTTACAATATCGCCGATATTCTTCTTTTTCCTTCTTTTCATGAGGGGTTTGGCTTACCTCTTCTAGAAGCGATGGCATGTGGTACCCCGGTAGTAGCTTCAAATACTTCCTCTTTACCCGAAGTCATAGGCGATGCTGGGCTTATGCACAATCCAGAGGATTATGATGGGTTCGCCGAGTCAATCGCTAATGTCTTTAATGATCCTACTTTGAGGGAAAAGTTGATAGCCAAAGGACTACAAAGAGCAAAGCTCTTCTCGTGGGAAAAGCACGTAGATAAGGTTTTTGAAATCTATACCGAGATTTACCAAAACAGCTAACCGGCTTTTGGGAAGGTTGAAAGCGCATGAGAGTTGCATTGATAGACCCCAAGGGGAGTACCAAAGGTCTAAATACCGGCTTAGGTTATATTTGCTCGTCTCTGCTGAGTAATTGCACTCTTGATGAGTTAAGGGTCTTTGATTTCAATAACTCGGATGAACCATTTCAAAAAAAACTTGCTAAGATCAAAGGATACGACCTGGTTGGCGTATCTGTCAAGTCGTTCACCAAGAGAAACGCTTTAGAAATTATCAGAGAAATCAGACCTTATAACAAGGTGGTGGTTGCTGGGGGTCCTCATTGTGCCACTGATGAGTTGAAGTTTCTTCAAGATAACGAGGACATAGACATCGTGGTACCATCTGAGGGGGAAAAAGTTGCTGTTGAACTCATCGATTGGCTCTCTTCAAAGAAATGTTTAGAAGAGGTACAAGGTATTTCTTACAAGAATAATGGAGAGCCAACTGCTCCACCATGCAGACCTTTGGAGAAGGATTTAGATAGTTTGCCCTTTCCTGACTATACCTGCTTCGATTCGGTTAATGCTATGTATAATTATCCCCTCATTACTAGCCGAGGCTGTCCTTATAAATGTACTTTTTGTTCCGTGAGCAAAGTTGCCGGGCGGAAATGGCGCTATCGTAGTATCGAGAATGTCATAGAAGAATTAAAAATCGCCCAGAAGAGATATCACTTTCACGAATTCGAGATACTAGATGACAATTTCACTCTAAACATGAAACGAGCAAAGGAGTTCAGTCAGGCTCTCATTGAGCAAGAGCTAAATATGAAATGGAGCTGCCCAAATGGCATCCGTGCCGATAGAGTTGACGAAGAGCTTTTGACCCTGATGAAAAAGGCAGGCTGTTATCTCATAATGTTTGGTATAGAGTCGGGCGATGAAAAAATCTTCAATTCAATCAACAAGGGTGAAAGTCTTGAACAAGTGAGACGCGTAATACAATTTGCTCAAAAGATTGGTATTTGTGTACGAGCTAGTTTCATTATCGGACTTCCTGGCTCGGATATGGCCTCCTTTAAAAAATCCCTTACTTTTGCGGAGAAATTGAAGTTGAGTTCGGCTGGATGGAACATACTTGTCCCTTATCCCACTACCGAAGTTTACGACTGGATGTTAAGGGAGGCAAAGATTCTCCATCCCTGGGAGGAGGGTTTTCATTTTGGTATAATCCCTAAGCCTACGTTTGAAACAAATACCTTCAGTGAGAAAGAGATGATCAGGGCATACTTTATCGGAAATATCAGATGTAAAAATTATCGTGGGCTTATTGACCACAGTAAAGGAACGGCCTTCAACGCATGGAGAATGGGCAAGCTTGTTCTGAAATATGATCCATTGAATTCCCCAGTCCATATCTTTGAGATGCTAAAAATAGCTTTAAAAAAAATATTAAGAAAATAACAGATGTGCTGTTAATTTTGAGGCAACACTCTTGCAGCAGGTTAGAATATTACATGTCACCGAATATGCCGTTTTGGGTGGAGAGCAGTATCATATTTTAACCCTCCTGAGAAAGTGGAAGGAGCCACGGTTTCAAATGACAGTTTGCTCGAATCCGAAGGGTCCCTTTGTCCATGAGGTAAAGGCTTTAGGTGTTCCCCATGTTCCTTTTATAATTAATGGTAAATATGATATTACTTCTCTTTTGAAGTTGATGAATATTTTTAAAAGTGGCCGTTATCATATAGTTCATTTGCATGGTAGTCGGGTTGGTTTATATGGGCGTATTGCTGCCAAGTTAGCCAGTATACCTATAATAGTGTGGACAATGCATGCTTGGCAAACAGATACTCTTTTAGGATTGAGAAGGATTCAAGCGCCTCTTTATCTTCTCATAGAAAGGATATTGTCTTACTTTTGTGATAAGATCATTGCAGAATCTGATACCCTACAACGAAGAGCTATTGATAAAGAACATATTGATCCAAACAAAATTGTGCGCATTTATGCAGCTATCGACTTGAACGAGTGGAAATCAACGGTTGATGTTAAAAGAAAAAAGAGAGAATTGGGTATCGATTCGTCCGTTTTCATTATAGGTACAGTTGGTCGTTTGGTGGTACAAAAAGGAACTATTTACCTGTTGCAGGCTGCACGGACAATTCTTCAAAAATTTCCTAATACGGTCTTTGTGGTAGTTGGAGATGGCCCCCTACGAAAAATGTTAGAACAGTCCGCTTCAGATATGGGGATTGGCAATAAAGTAGTCTTCACGGGGTACCGGAAAGATGTACCTGACATTATGAGATGTATAAACATTTTTGTTCTCCCTACTTTGTTTGAAGGATTTGGCTTGGTCTTCGCTGAAGCGATGATTGCGGGCAGGCCTATTGTAGCCACCACTGTAGATCCAATTCCCGAAGTTGTTCGAGGATACCAAGCGGCAATTCTTGTCCCACCACGAAATCATGCTGCAATAGCCCAAGCCCTCTTGACGATAATGAGGTCTTATGGCAGTTATGAGGAATGGGGGAAAGGGGGAAAGCAAATAGTGAAAGAAAGGTATAGTTCTGAGAGGATGGTCGACGAAGTTGCAAAGCTTTACGAGGATTTAATAAGTCGGAAAATACCTCATTTGGCAGCAGTATGAGCAAAGGAAAATTTGTATTGGAATCTATTCTCGTATGCCCTATTTGCAAAGGGAAACTTGATCCACTCGGGCATGAGGGATACAAATGTTCAGCATGCGAAGTAATCTACCCCATAGAAGAGGGCATTCCGATTTTTCTAAGACCTAACCTTAAAGAATTCAAGAGGTTGGAGGCTGAGCATCATAGTTTGACAGCCGATGACTATGCGGAAGCACATCAGCTTCATACCCTTAGAGTCAACTACTACCATGAAGATTTTTTATCTGCCTTTAACTTTTTAGAGAATGCAGACTTGATTCTGGAAGTTGGTGCCGGTATAGGGAAAGACGGTCTTGAGTTAATGAAAAGAGGATTTAATGTCGTCGAAACAGATGTTTCAAAAGGAATATTAATTAAGGCACGAGAGAGCTTTCGTTCATTGAGCAGAGATCTTTCCGGTGTTTATGCAGTTGCAGACGCCGAGTGTTTGCCTTTCGACGATGACAGTTTTGACGGCGCCCTCATTGTGGCTTCCCTTCACCATTTGCCCAATCCTATGAAATTCTTATTGGAAATCAACAGATGTCTTAAGGACGAAGGGACTTTGGTGATTGGATTTGAACCAAATAGTTGGCAATTTTATACTATCTATGCCATATTTCGCTTCCTACGCCGATCATGGTGGACGCTGAAAAAAGTTCTTGGAAATTGGTCGAGGGCGGATGTATTTCCCAACAAGTCCATTGCAGATGCTGAGACCTTGGGCTATAGCTATTGGAAACTGAAGAGGATGGGGAAAAATGCCAATTTCCAGCCAGTACGTATCAAGTCAGTTTGGTACGTAATTGGCTTTATTAATTTGCTGTTAGAAATACTATATCGCAGCTTGAGGCTGAAAAGGCGCATAGAACTGCCTCTTCTTTTTGAAAAGTCAATAATAGAGATTGATGAGAAAATCAATGATTTGCCCCTTCTTCGGTTTTTCGGGTGGCATTGGAATGTTGTGGCAAAAAAGCGGGTGACATTTGAGGATAGCTATTAATACCTTTCCACTGTCTTCAAAGTTGGGTATGGCCGGTTCTGGCAGGTACATTTTAGGGTTAGCCCAAGGTCTATCAAGCATCAACCATTCGCATGAAATATATCTTCTTTGTAATAAAGACAATATGGGGCTTCTCTCATTTAACAAACATAAGAAAGTATGTTGTGGAAAATTAACCCAGATTCGTCCAACGAGGTTGTTTTGGGAACAAAGCCTATTGCCGCTCTATTTAGGTCGGTTAAAGATAGATGTTCTTCATTCACCTGTTTTCGTATCGCCATTATTTTTGTCTTGTTTCTCTGTAGTAACCATCTTTGACACAACTCTGTTTTCATTTCCAAAGCAGCATACGATTATCAAAAGACTTTATTTCACGAAGTTCATACCGCATACCGTCAAAAAAGCGGCTAGGATTATCACTATCTCAGAGTCTTCGAAAAAAGATATTGTAAACATTCTAAAAGTCAAGCCGGAGAGGGTTATAGTCACATATATGGGCGTCGATCACAAAGTCTTCTATCCAACCTCTGGAGCTAGTCAGAAGATTGAGCGAAAATATGGGATAGCCAGTCCCTTCATTCTTTATGTTGGCAAAATTGAGCCTCGGAAGAATCTTGCTAGTTTGGTAAAAGCTTATCATCGCATTAGAAGCCATTATCGTTCGTGGAAACTGGTTATCGCGGGTAGCAAGGGTTGGGGATTTCAAGAAGTTTTCGCAACGGTAGCAAAGCTTGGTTTAGAGAGCGAAGTCCTGTTCACGGGCTATGTCCCGGAAGAGGACTTACCTTGTCTATACAGTGCAGCTGAGCTTTTTGTCTACCCTTCATCCTATGAAGGTTTTGGTATTCCTCTTTTAGAGGCCATGGCATGCGGTACACCTGTTATAACTTCCAATATTTCATCCCTACCGGAGGTAGTTGGAGACGCTGGCATATTAGTAAACCCTACTGATATTGATGAATTGGCTTTTGCCATACAAAGTGTTCTAAATAGTGAATCTTTACAGAAGGATATGAAATTTAAGGGATTAAAAAGAGCAAAGCTTTTTACTTGGGAAGAGACAGCCAGAAGGACGCTGCAAGTATACGAAGAAGTCTATAGGGAAAGGAAGACTTAACAGTGATTGATGTATCTATAATCATTGTCAATCACAATGCGAGAATTTTGCTTTCAGAAACCATTACGTCTCTTTTCCAGAGCACTAATAGTCTTTCTTTTGAGACGATTCTTGTTGACAACGCTTCTACTGATGGTAGTGTGTCAGCGATAAAGAGGCGATTTCCGGAAGTCACAGTTCTTGAAAACCCTGAGAATTTTGGTTTTGCTAAGGCAAACAATAAAGCTATCCGGATGAGCCAGGGACGTTACATCTTGCTCCTTAATCCAGATACTGTTGTCCAACCAGGGGCAATTGAGACGATCGTGAACTTTATGGATTTCCATCCAGATATTGGCATTTGTGGCCCGAAGATAGTGCTTCCAGACGGAAAACTCGATGCCCCTTGTCGTCGTTCTTGCAAGACACCAGCCATCTATTTGTACAAAACACTAGGCTTGAGCAAACTCTTTCCCAACAGCAAGCGATTTGGTAAATACTACCTTTCTTATCTTAATGAAGATGCAATCAATGAGGTTGACGCCGTCATCGGGGCTTTCTTGATGATCCGTCGCGAGACGGTCGAGCAAATCGGGCTTTTAGATGAGCGCTTTTTTATGTATTGCGAGGACGAGGATTGGTGCTTCAGAGCGAAAAAAGAGGGATGGAAGGTCTACTACAATCCCCAAGCCCAGATCATCCACTATAAAGGCTCCAGTACTAAAAAACGTAAGGTATGGATGATTTTCGAATGGCATAAAGCAATTTATCTCTTTCATAAAAAGAATTTAGCAAAATCCTATCCATTGATTGTAAATTGGTTCGTGTACTCTGGAATAGGTTTGAAATTGATATTTTCCCTAATTACTAATGTCTTTAAAGCATTCCTTCAGGGTAGGTTACAGAAGTTAGGGGAAGCCTAAGCAAATCTTAATGGTACAGAATGGGGAATTAGTCGATCAGTTCAGCGATTGGGGGGTGCGGATCCTCGGCTTCCTGGTCAAGGAAAACAACCCCGGACTTCGCACATTTTGCGGTGCTCCGGTTCTGGGGACTTTCGGGGACTTGATCAGGGTATTGCACGGGCATCCAGTGGATGAGGTCGTCTTTGCCCTCCCCACAAAGGATTTGGAAGATGTACGGGAAATGATTGACATATATGAAGTGGAGGGAGGTGAAGATCCACATTATTTCTAACTTCTTAAATAGTATAATCTTCAAAGCGCGAACCAATGTTATTCACGGCACCCCAATTATTACTTACTCTCCGACCCCGAGGAAGAAATGGCAGTTATTCCCCAAACGTACTATGGACATTGTGCTCTCATCTATTGCACTTATGCTATTTTCCCCTTTATTTGCGGTAATTGCACTGGCCATAAAAATTACCTCTCCAGGGCTGATTTTTTACCGCTGGAAGGTGGTGGGTTTGAATAAAAGGCCGTTTACCGGTTACAAGTTCCGCACCATGGTAGAAAATGCGGATGAGATTAAAGAAAAGCTTCTTGACAAAAACGAGATGAATGGCCCTGTCTTTAAGATGAGGGAGGATCCTAGGGTGACGCGGGTGGGCCGGTTTTTGAGAAAGTATAGCCTGGATGAGCTGCCACAGCTCTGGAGTATTCTTAAAGGAGATATGAGTCTTGTGGGTCCTCGTCCTGTATTGACTTATGAATGGGAACAATTTAATGACTGGCAGCGACAAAAACTTAGCGTTAAACCTGGTGCTGTTTGTCTGTGGCATGTACGTGGGCAGCCACGTGGCATTAATGAATGGGTAAAGCTCGATTTGGAGTACATTGAAAATTGGTCCTTGTGGCTTGATATAAAGATACTATTTGGAGCAATCTGGTATATTATTTCTGGAAAAAATTGTTAAATAGTCTTCCGCAAAAGACGCAAAAGTAATCATCGCGAAGACCGCAAAAGAATTGGATGAGCTTAGCCACCGCATTATTGGGATTGCTATCAACGTTCATAAGAAGCTTGGACCTGGTTTTCAGGAGAAGATTTATGAGGAGGCTCTATTAAGAAAGTTTGAAAACGATGGTATCGGATTTGGTCGGCATGTGTTGACTATAACAGGGTTGGTCTGGGAAATCAGCGTATTAACCTTTGCGGTCTCCGCGAAAAATTTGCGGATTTAGGGAGTTTACTTTGCGTGCTCTAGTAACAGGGGGTGCAGGATTCATTGGTTCTCACATCACGGATCGACTTCTCTCAATGGGATATAATGTTCGGATCCTCGATATTCTCGAACCACGGGTGCATCCAAAAGGGAAACCATCCTGGATACCTGAAGATGCTGAATTTCTGATGGGGGATATACGTAACAAAGATACTCTGTTAAAAGCCCTTGAAGGGGTTCAGGTAGTTTTTCACGAAGCCGCCTACCAGGACTACATGCCCGATTTCAGTAAGTTCTTTCATACCAACACAGTAGGGACCTCTCTAATCTATGAAATTATTGTTGAAAAAAAATTGGACATAAAAAAAGTAATTGTGGCTTCATCCCAGGCGGTATATGGAGAAGGACAGTATCGCTGCAGTAACGCAGAATGCAGTAGGCAGAATGAAGTTTTGCAGCCAAGGAGTCGATCGAGGGAGCAGTTGGAGAAGGGGGAATGGGAACTGAAGTGCTCACATTGTGGACATGACATGGAAAGTCTGATGCTTTCAGAGGAATACGCCAATCCTTATAACCAGTATGCCCTCTCGAAATATGCACAAGAATTGGCAGCCATCCGTCTTGGAAAACTTCATGGTATTCCTACTACGGCCCTTCGTTATTCGATTACTCAGGGGCCACGACAGTCCCTTTACAACCAATACTCCGGTGTTTGTCGGATCTTTTCACTGCGGCTCCTTAATAATCTACCTCCAATCATTTACGAAGATGGTCAACAAAAGCGTGACTATGTCCATATCGATGATGTTGTGGATGCCAACATGCTTGTTCTTGAAAAAGATGAAGCGAATTATGAAGCCTTTAATGTTGGAAGCGGTAAGGTAACTACGGTTCTCGAATATGTTCAGAAACTTACCTCAAAACTTGGAAAGCATATTAAACCTCTGATACCAGGTGAGTTCAGATTAGGGGATAATCGTCACAGTGTGTCGAGTATTGAAAGGCTAAAGAATTTGGGTTGGTCTCCGAAGGAAATTCTTGATGATATTTTTGTTGACTATATTAATTGGATAAATTCTATAGGTGACATCTCCGATTATTTCACAGAAGCCGATAAATCCATGCGCTCCTCTGGTGTCATACTTTCCGCTAAGCATCAATGATATGACTCAATAACTAAATAACCCAAATAACTCTATTACAATGATATCCTTCCTTAAAGAGCACAGGGATTTTCCTTTCCAATTATCACTTGTTCTTGTTGACATCGTCCTCATCATCATATCCTTTATGATCGCCTACTATCTCAGATACAGGGTGCCAGGCATTCCAGGTCCCGGTTTTTTGGCTTATCAAAAATCGATTCTGATCGTCATCCCTCTCTGGATCGGTATCTTTATCTACTTCGGTCTCTACAGAATCAGACGATCCTGGAGAAATTCGGAAGTTGTCTTTAACTCCGCCTTGGCTGTATCAGTGGGAATGGTCTTGTACCTGGCTGTTTCTTACATGCTGAAGGAGTTTTTCTTCTCACGCCTTCTTCTAATCTCCCTATGGGGTTCAAATATCCTGCTAATTTCGTGTTCGAGATTAGCCTTTAGATACCTCCTTTTAAAGGTCAGAAGAAGAGGCATTGGCATTCGTAAGGTATTAGTCATAGGGAACACATCCTCTTCTAAAATGATAAGCAAGATTATCGATCTCCATCCGGAATTGGGATATAAGATTGTCGGCTATCTAACCGCTGAGGGAACTGGAGAGCCTGCTGAGGCTGGTCCGTTCCCTAAAAAATCGGTTTTGGGTACAACTAAAACAATCCTCAGGGAAGCAAAGAGTCTGAAACCGGATGAGGTTTTTTTTACTATATCCCTTGGAAAAAGGGAAGAGTTGTGGGCCATGGTCAATTCATTTCAAAGAGATGGGGTTGAGGTCCGGATCATTCCTGATATCTACGAGTTCTTTTCAACGAGAATGATTATGGACGATTTGGAGGGAGTTCCAACCATTCGATTTAGACCGATCACGATGCGCACGTGGGAGCAAATTTTCAAATTAGGGCTTGACTACCTGGGATCGATTATTCTTCTTATCGTATTCTCTCCTGTTCTACTTTACGTTTTTCTGAGACTTCGAGCCATTACGTCTGACGGAATCCTGATGAAGGAGACCGTAGTTGGGCAGTTTGGCCACCCCTTCGAAATCTATCGATTCCGCATCCCACTGGAAGTAGTTCTGACGGATCCAGATCAGGAAACTGCTCCCACCTCTTTTGGAAGGTTTCTCTACCGATATAGTTTTAGTGACCTTCCTCAATTGCTGAATGTCCTCAAAGGAGAGATGAGCCTGGTGGGGCCAAGACCAGAACCTCCCTCCCGAGTCGAAAGATATAATGAGTGGCATCGAAGACGGCTCTTGATCAAACCCGGTATTACTGGCCTTGCTCAAGTCAACGGACTTAGGGGCTTCAGATCATCTGACGAAAAAACTCACTTTGATATCCAATACATGGAAAGTCACTCTGTTCTATTGGATCTGACCATTCTACTTCAAACGGTCTGGGTGTTGCTAAAGAGGCATAAACAACCTCTCTCTTTTTCCCTTCTTCAATCAACTTAGGAATTCGACATGTTAATTGCCAGGACTCCCGTAAGAATTAGCTTTGCTGGCGGGGGGACGGATCTTCCTTCGTATTATAAAAATCATGGAGGTGCAGTCCTAAGCACCGCTATTAACAAATATTTCTATAGTATCCTAACAGAGAGGGAGGACCGTTGCATCCAGGTCATCTCCTCAGATCTTCAGCGAATGGTTGAGTTGGATGAGATCGAATATCGAGACGAGGATCTGATGAAGTATGAGCTCGATATTCCGTTTGCCGTGCTAAGTTATTTCAAAATCAAGAAGGGGATAAATCTATTTCTTGCCTCGGAGGTTCCCCCCGGTACAGGCCTAGGTTCTTCAGCTTCTGTCTGTGTCAATATGGTGAAATTGATTTCAAGTTTGTTAGGGAAAAGCATGAGTCGGTATGAGGTGGCTGAGGCAGCATTCTATATAGCAACGGAAATGCTGAAACGGCCGGTGGGAAAACAGGATGAATATGCGGCCGCCTTCGGGGGGTTAAATGTGATTAATTTTGAACCATCGGGAGAGGCCCGAGTTGAGCCATTAGAGATAGATTCTGAAATCCTTACCACCTTAGAGAGAAGCATTGTTCTCTTCTTCACTGGGAATGCTCACAACTCTACCGAAATCCTTTCCGTTCAAAAGGCATCAAGCGAAAAAGGGGAAAAGTCAACCATTGAATCGTTGACAGGCCTCAAGGAGCTTGTTCACCCAATGAAGGAGGCCATCCTTAAGGGAAATCTCGATGAGTTTGGGAGACTTCTGGATGAGGGATGGAAGCTTAAGAGAGGAGTCTCAAATAAGATAAGCAATTCTCATATTGATCAGCTTTATGACATGGCCAAATCCAACGGGGCCTTTGGAGGAAAAATCACAGGGGCAGGGGGGGGAGGTTTTTTGATGCTCTACTGTCCCGTCGAAAATCAGCGTCATCTGAGAAGTGCATTGTCTCAAAATGGAATCAAAGAGATGTCTTTCAAATTCGACTCTCAAGGTTGTCAGATCGTCTATGACGATCCTTTCTTCGGGGCCAGTGGGCGTGGCTCGATGCTCTGGCGGTTAACCAAAGTCCCGTAATTTTTTCACGACTCAATGACGCAATGATCCAATAACCCAATGACGCAAGAATGAAAGCCTTTCTCCTTGCTGCAGGTTTGGGAACTCGCCTTTGGCCCATCACCGAAGAGATCCCGAAGTGTCTTATACCGATCAATGGTAAACCTTTGCTGCAAATCTGGTTTGAGCTTTGCGAAATTCACGGCATTACGGATGTACTTATAAATACACATTATCTCGCTAATCAGGTCACCGATTTTATTAAACAGAAAAGGGATGCTACCTCGCATTTATCGATCAAACTAACTTATGAACCAGACCTTCTCGGGAGTGCAGGAACAATATTTAAAAATCGTAATTTTGTTGAAAACGAAAAAGAGTTTTTTGTCCTTTATGCTGATAACCTGACAAATATCGACCTTGGCAAGTTGATAAAATTTCACAAAAGTCATGGGGATTTATTTACCATGGGGCTTTTCAAAACGGATAGACCCACCACCTGCGGCATAGCCGAATTGGATGGGAATGGAGGAGTTATCAGTTTTGAAGAAAAACCAAAGGTCCCAAGGGCAAATTTGGCTGCTGCAGGTATTTATGTAGCGTCTCCGGAAATTTTTAAATTTTTCCCACATTATGAGGGGAAAGATGTTGATGATCCTCTCGATCTCGGCTTCCATGTCTTGCCAAAGCTTATCGGTCATATGTATGGCTATTTGATTGATGGGTATCTTTTGGACATCGGCGACATGGCAAGCTATCAACGAGCGCAAAGGGAGTGGCCAACCATTTCATCTTCTTTTTTGGGCCATTGACCTTAACCCTTGCTGAATACATTTTTTAGTCAAAAAGAAAGTGGATAATAAACAGCCAATTCTTGTCATCGGTGGTAGCGGGTATATTGGTCAGAACCTCGTTAAAAAATCTGCAAATAAGTTTCACGTTTCATGGACGTACTATCGGAATAGACGCGAAGGAATTCCCGGTAATTCATTCAGGCTTGACATTCGCGATCCCAGAGCTGTTGAGGATTTGATATGGGAGATCAAACCTTATGTCATATTTCATCTTGCTTATGATAGAAAAAATCTTTATGAAAGCATTGTTATTGGAACACGCAATGTATTGACTGCTTACAAGGGTTTGAATACGAAGTTTTTCTTTTTGTCGACAGATTCGGTCTTTGACGGAGAAGGGAGCTGGTATAAAGAAGAAGACGCGCCTAGACCTATTTTCGAATATGGTCGGACCAAATATGATGCAGAAAAGACCGTATTGGATGATGGAGGAGTAGTCATCCGAACCTCTCTTGTCTATGGTTTTAAGCCTTTCGATCCGAGAATTGACGAACTTTTAAGGGGACTAAGAACATCCCGATTTTCCTACGCATATTTTAAAGACGAATATCGTTGCCCCATATTCGTAGATGATCTCTGTGAAGCTCTCCTTGAACTGACCGCCATAGATCCCCCTCAAGTTTTACATCTTGCTGGACCAGAACGGCTCAGTCGTTACGATTTCGCTGTTAAATTTGCAGAGTCCTTTGGATTCGACGCGAGAAAGATCCCTGGGGGGTCTCTCGAAGGGATTGGATTGGTTCGGCCGAAAGACGTTTCTCTTTCTACATTGCTTGCGAAAAGTCTCCTTAAAACAAAATTGAGAGCTTTCACAGAGGTTTCAGGCAACAAAGTATCCGTACAGGTTGTTTAGGTCATTTAACCTTTTTGGAAAAAGGGGGCCGCCATGATCAAACAATTTACTAATGGATATTTCGCAGAGTTGAAAAGGACTCTTGATGAAATCCCTATAGAAAAAGTTGAAAGGGTCGTCCAATTGATCTACGAAGCCTATTGTAACAACAAGTATGTTTTCATCATGGGAAATGGAGGAAGTGCATCCACAGCATCCCATTTTGCCTGCGACTTGGGGAAGGGGACCATTTGTGAAGGGAAGCCGCGTTTTCGTGTCATGAGCCTTAATGATAACATACCATTAATTACAGCCCTTTCGAATGACTTCGGATATGATCGGGTTTTTGTTGAGCAATTGATGAACTTGGTGAACCCTGGTGATCTCGTAATCAGCATCACGGGTTCTGGTAACTCCCCCAATGTTTTAAAAGCAATCGAATATGCTAAAAAACAAGGGGCAAAGACCATCGGCCTAATCGGCTTCGGCGGGGGGAAGGTTCAAGAGGTGGTTGACGAACATATTACTGTCTCAAACACCAATTATGGCCAGGTGGAGGACATTCACCTCGTTTTATCTCATGCCATCTCACAATATTTTAAAGACATGATTGAAAATCAAGACGGATCTCTTGCTGCTGTCCCCTAGAAGAATTCCCGTCTAACAATAATCAAGAACCTGATTATTAAGGTTGTTTATGGTTGAGATTTATATTGCGAGACACGGGTTGACGGAATCGAATAAGAAGAAGATCTATATGGGTCGGAGCGAAGAGGGACTTTCGCAGGAAGGAGCGGTTCAGGCAAAAAATTTAGCAAGGTCCCTTCATGCCATCGGCATCAAACGAATTTATTCTAGCCCCATCAGGCGGGCCCTTGAGACGGCCCAGATTGTTGGCACCATCTTGAAAGCACCTATTGAGATTGAAGAAGATTTTAAGGAGATGGAGTTAGGCTCTTGGGCAGGGTTGGCCGAGGAAGAGGTGTCTAGAAAATTCCCTGATGATTATCGTCTCTGGAACACAAGACCAGTTGACCTTGTTCTGCCCAACCGTGAGACCCTTGGCGAACTGAAGAGCAGGATATTGAGAACAATTCTCAAAATTAAAGGAAAGGACAGCGAGTTTCCGGTCCTGGTCATTACCCACGTGGCTCTCATTCGGTGCCTTCTTATTCACTTTGAGGGCCTTGATATGAATCTTTACAGGACAATTGAGATTCCGAACGCCTCGCTCTTTGGACTTCAATGGGACGATAGCCAGCCCCACATGTCCAGATTTTTGTAAATATAGTGTATCCACAGAAATTGGGCTTGCATACGTGCATGAACAATCACACTCCACCCACCCCCCAATAAATCTCCCCAATTCCCCTCCGTCGATTTCAAACCCGCCTCGAAGTAATCACCATTGGGCATCCGTAGATTCAAAGACGCTTTAACAAAATATCCCTTTGACGCATACCTCCTGCCTTCATTTTGAAGTCAACTCGGTTGTTTAAGGCTTCGTCTTACCTTTTCGATAATGCCTGTATACAAAAGAGTTAATATATGGAGCTGGACAAGACCAAAGAGCTTGGCGGAAGCCCTGTTATAGGAGGCAATATGGAGTCGACTTCAGTAAAAGACCAAAGTGGTATTGGAAAATGGATTCTCATTCTGGGGTGTCCGTTGAAAGAGAAACATTCCCTTATGGACCATATCGAGAGGGTTTCGGGGCCGACGTTTGCAGTTTGCGCATCCTGTGAATTTCAACAAGGCAGGGACTTTGAGTTTCGCGACCCAACGGGGGAATTTCCTATTGTCGTACATCCTCACCTATTGAAGTGCGGGTGTCCTTACAGCCCGCAGGATTAGTTTTGTGAACCAAATTCTTCCACTTCGTAAGTGGAGGAAATGAAGGTGTCAGGTCCAGGGAACACCAAAGGCCAGTCTTCCACTTCGTAAGTGGAAATTCCGCCACAAATATCCTGGTGGGGGATGACCCACAGCGCATGGTGGCTGAAGCACTTCGCGCATTGAACGGAAAAGGGAAAAACCCCCAGGTGATTTTGGAGAAGTGGGACGGCAAG
>Ga0315274_10006350_pt1 | contig 17209 bp, 12 predicted proteins | sample YL17G02_20_MG_FD_203700 | JGI IMG/M metagenome (GOLD analysis project Ga0315274, IMG submission 203700) | Sediment microbial communities from Yellowstone Lake, YNP, Wyoming, USA - YL17G02_20 | ecosystem: Environmental > Aquatic > Freshwater > Lake > Sediment | place: USA: Wyoming | collected...
ACCGCTACGGCTACTGCCACGCCGATCATCTATGTGGTGCAAAAAGGGGACAATCTCCTCGCGATCGCCGAGCAGTACGACGTCAGCGTGCAGGCGCTGATCGACGTCAACCGCATCGCCGATCCCCGCGCGCTCCAGGTCGGGCAAGCACTGGTCATCCCGCCGGACGACGCATCCTCTGTGCTCAAGCCGCCCACCGCTACTCCCACCCCGATGCCCCTGCGTGTCGTGAACCTGGCCTTTCACCGCACGCCGGTAGGCAGCCTATGGTGCATGGGCGAGGTCGAGAACAATCGAGACGAGTTCCTGGACCTGGTTCAGCTCCGGGTCTCGCTGTATAGCGTCGACGGCACTCTGGTCGATCAGGCTGCTGATTTCACGGCCGCAGACGTGGTGCCTGGACACGGGAAGGCGCCGTTCGCCATCCTGTTTTCCCATCCACCCACGGCTGGTTTTGCCAGCTATGAGGTGATCGTGCTCAGCGCCGAGCCAGTCACGTCCTGGGGCCGCCGTCACCGGGCGCTGATTGTCGAGCAGGTCGAGGGGCAGATGAGCCAGGGCAGCCTGGCGGTGCACGGCGTGGTGCACAACCCAAGCGAAGCGGACGCGGTCGAGGTCGAGGTGATCCTCACGGCCTATGGTCAGGCGAATGAGGTTGTGTCCGTGCGCCAGGCAGCGATCGGAGACCTGCCGGCAGGCACACGCCGCGAATTCGACCTCTCGCTGGTCCCTGTCTCCCCTGCGCTGCGGGTGGAGGCCGTAGCATGGGGGATGAAAAGGAATCCATAAAGCCTGTCAGCGGCCTTCCCTCTTGGAGCAACAGGCATCACTTCCAGCGCGTGAGGATGGTCTCCCGTTGAAAGACCTTGACTGCCAGGTACAGCGCAGCCACGTCCACCAGCAAGGTCACTCCCGCCGCATAGAGCACCATCTGCACGTTGACAAAGATCTTGCCTGCCAGCACAACCAGGCTCAGGGCAATGATGGGCACCACAAAGATTCCCATGACCTGCTGGGCAGTGCGTGGGTCGTTGATCCGCGAAGAGGCGATTACCCCGCACAGCACCGAGAGAAAAGCCAACAGCGGGCTGAGGATGAGCATAGCCAGGATCCACACCGGGCGGCTGCCGTAAAAGAACACGGAGGGCGGGGCCACCAGGCGAAGCCCCAGCAGCATGACCGCAAAGGACAGCCAGGTCAGCAGGACCGCAGGCACGGTAGCGGCAATTGCCTTGGCCGCCAGCAGTTCCTCCGTCGTCACCGGGGTGGCGAGCAGCGGCTCCAGCGTCCGCGTCTGTTTCTCGCCGACAATGCTATAGGCCGCAATGTACACGGGCAGCATCATGGGGATCAGGAACAGGTAGAACATGTACTGCTCGTTCATCTGCACCAGGAACGCTTCAACCGGGGGCAGATGTTTGAGCTGCTCCGGCACCGGCATCTCGTCTGCGTCGGTGTCTTGGCCCTTGGCCTCAGCCCGGATGATGAAATAGTCCGTGCCCAGCACCATGGCCACCAGGAGCAGCGGGAGCAGGGCCATCATCCACAAGATCGCCCTGTTTCGCTTGATCTCGGCCCACTCTTTGTCCATGACGGTCCGCACACGATGCCAACCCGCAGCATCGGTGCTGAGTCCGGGGCCGGGTACACGATCCCGCGCTTGGCTTCGGTCTTGGCTGCTCACGTGGCGGCCTCCTCCCCGGTCTGCGCTATCAGGTCGAAATAGACCGATTCGAGCGAGTGCTCAACCTCTTCGATGAACTGGATATCAGCCCCTGCGCTGACCAGCGCCCGCGTCAGGCGCGGGTTGTTCGCTTCAGGGTCATCCAGTTGGATCGTCAGCGAGCCATCGGCCTGGCGTACCTCGCGGACAAAGGGCAGCGCCTGTACCACCGCCACGTGCTCCGGAGCTACAGCGCGCAGGCGAACCAAGACTCCCCGCCCGTACAAGCTGGCCCGCAACTGGGCCGGCGTGTCCACACGGATCAGCCGCCGCTTGATCACCCCGATGCGATCGCACAGTCGGTCTGCCTCGTCAAGGTTGTGGGTGCACATAAAGATCGTCCGACCCTCGCCGCGCAATGCCTCGATAAAGTCGCGCACCAGGTGTGCCGCCTCCGGGTCCAGCCCACTCGTCGGCTCGTCGAGGAACAGCAGCGGCGGCTCGTGGAGCAGAGCCCGGGCAATGGCCAGCTTTTGCCGCATGCCCTTGGAGAAAGCCCCGACTAGCTCCGCACGCTGGTCCCACAGCCCCAGCATGTGCAGGTACTTGGCCACCTGCCCCTGCACATCCCCGACGCCGTACAACCTGGCAAAGAAGGACAGGTTGGTCACCGCATCCAGTCGGTCGTACAGCCCAGGCGTCTCGGTCAGGATACCCACCTTGGCTCGAATCGCGCCGTTCTCCGGGCCGAGCTTGTGCCCGGCAATCCATGCTTCGCCGCCCGTTGGAGCGATCAGGGCACAGAGCATGCGCACCGTCGTGGTCTTGCCTGCGCCATTCGGCCCGAGAAAGCCGAATACCTCACCCTGCTTCACCTCCAGGGCCAGGTCTTCAACGGCCGTGATCTCGATGCCTTTTCTGCCCGTGGGCGGGAATCGTTTGGTCAGGCCCAGGGTACGGATCATCGCTCCATCACCTCTCGCATGGCCCAGTTCAGGGCTGGGCTGTCTACTGTCCGTCATTCGCCGATCCTTGCCTAGTCTTCTCCTACCCGGGCCAGCCATTGCCCCCCGCTATGCTTCCGGCGTGGTGTCCTTCTCTCTCTTTAGCGCGACCTTGATCCCGGCCCGCCGGGCAATCTCGTACAAGGCCACATAGGCGTCCTCGCGCACCAGAATGTCAGCGTCGGCCAGTGCGTCAGAGAGGGATGAGACCACCTCCACATCCCCAGTAGCTCGCAGGCCATCAGCCGCAGCCAGCTTGAGCTCCCAATCCCCTTCCTGGACGGCCCGGAGCGCCACCTTCACCGCAGCCTCCCTGGTGCCGACTCCCATGGCCTGCTGTGCTGCCCAGGTCACCAGCCATGCTTCGTTCTCCAGCCGAGGCGGCTCTATCAAGATCCGCGGTGGACCTGCCTGAGCCTTCTCCAGAGTTTCGATGGCCGCAGAGCGGACGTACCACTCCTTGTCCTCGGTCGACATGCGCTCGACGATGGCCCGCGCCCAGGGCTCGGCCACGGCACCCAATCCATAGGCGGCCGCCCGGCGGATGTGGATGTCATCGCTCTTGGCCGCCTCTTTGAGCAGCTCAAATCCCTCATCTCCAGCCGAGGCCAGCCCTTCGGCCGCCACACGCCGTGGTAACTCCTGCTCGTCCTGAAGGCCACGTACCAGCCCTTCGATGAGCCGTTCGCCGCCCAGCGCTACCAGCGCGTACAGTGCCTCTACGCGCACCGCAAGATCCGCATCGGACAGCGCGTATAGCAGGCCCTCAGCCAGCTTTATGTCGCCCATCTGCGCCAGGGCCCACACCCCGAGGCGGCGGACGTGAGGATCGGTATGCCGCAACGCCTGTCCGAATAGATGGAGTGTTCCTCTATCACCGACCTCTGCGATCGCCCTGGCTGCCTGCCGCCGCAGCGCTGTGGACTGGGAAGGATCAAGGAACACCTGTGCGAGCTCAGCCAGCACACCTCCGCGCAGCCGGTGATCGACCTCGGACGAGGCGACCATCCAGTCTGCGGCGGCCAAGAAGCCGGCCCGGAACAGGTCATCGTGGACCTTGAGCCGTTCCATCACCAATGGAGTCACGTTGGCCAGTGCCGAGTAAAAGCCGATGACATCCTGCCACCTTGGATCCTGAACGTGGGCCACCATCTGTTCCGCCAGCTCATTGCGCGCCGCGTGTTGCGCAGCCAGGTAGTTCTGGAAGGTAGGATGGGTGAACTCGATGTTCCCGTGGCCCGCAGCTACGAGCAGATCATCCGTTCTCAACAAGCCATCCAGCACCGCTCGAGCCTGCCTGCTCAAGTCGGGCTGCTGGTGGGCCTTCTTTGCCTCTCCCTCTCCTGCCTCCGGTTGGACAGGAGCCAGCTCCGCCAGGATCCCGGCAATGGGCACTTCGAACTCTGTACGATGCGCTCGCTGCCGCCCTTCGTTGAGCATGGTCCACGCCACCGAAGCCAGGGCACGCGCCCATTGCGGCGGAGCCAGCAGGCTATCTGGAATGCGATCCAGGGCCTTCAGGACCAGGTGCGCGTGCCGCGCCAGCGACGTCTGCGGCACGTCATCTTGTTCGCGCCACAGCAGCGCCGCCAGAGCCACATCGATTGGCATCACCCCTGGCCTTCGCCCGGCCCTCCAGGTGCTGAGCACCCCAGGCAGGCGCTCCGGTGCCCCAGGCAGCGCAAACTCTCCCTCTACTGGCGGCGGATGGCCCTCCTTTTTGGCTCGAGCCATCTCCGCCTCAAAGGCCGTTTTCGCCGTTGCCAATTGTGCTTTCCGGGCATCGGTCTCGACCTCGTCGCGCAGCGATTCCCACTTCTGAACCAGGCGTGACGCCTGTCTAGGCCCCAATCCGTCCAGCAGCAGCGGCGAGAACCCCGCCTTCCACAGGCTTCCATATTCCTCAGGCGCACCGGTCACGATGAGCACGTTCTCCGGGTAGGTGCGCCTGAGCTTCTGCAGCCAATCCAGGGCGCGCTGCCTGGTATCGGGGCCCAACACGTCCAGACCGTCCAGCAGCAACAGGCACCTGCCCTGGATAATCTGTGAACGGACCAATGACTCCGAGGGTCGAGCTACGATTCCACGCAGCGAACCGGTCAGGCATCCGAGGATCGGCTCGACCAGCGCGTGTTTGATTTCCGCCTCGACACGAGACAGGTCCAGCAGTCCCAAACCGACCCATACCGGGAGGCGATTCCGTTCTCGCTCCCGCGCTGTGCGGAGCTCGATCGGATCCGTCTCGCGCTGCTCCGGAAGGGTCAGGCGCCAGCCATCTCCCTGGGCAAAGCACAGGGCCAGGTGTGCCAGGAGCGTCGTCCGCCCGCTGCCCATAGGCCCCAGGATAGCCAGCCCTCTGGACTGTTTCAGGGCGCTACTGATGTCTATGGTTACCTGCGAGCAGTGCCACAGGTCGTGAAGCGCAACCTCGCGCCACCAGGCATCCTTGGGGCCCTCTTCCTGCAGACGCTCAGCCAGCGGACTGGCATATGGGATGATCAGGGCCGGCTCGACATAGACCTGGGAAAGCGAGGCATAGCGCCGCAACAGATGGCTGCGCTCAGCGGTCTGAACGACTTGCTCGCGGTATCGTTCGCGCACCCCTCTGGATACTCTCGCCCGCAGGTCTATAGCGCGAGACAACACGGCTTCCCAGAGAGCGGCGATGTGCCGCCAGAGGGAAAAAACGAGGATGGAGAACGCCAATCCCAGGGCAAACCCGATACCGGCCGAAAGCAGATCGAAATGCCAGACTGGTGGTTTCGGCGCCGCGAGGACCTTGAGGGCTGCGCTGCCATCCCACCGATACAGGCCGGCGAGTAGACTGGCCATGAACGGCACTGCGCACGCAAATAGACGCCCTGGTGTCAGCATCTGCTTTCCTTTTCGCCATTGACCCAATCGCCACTGTGGACATTATACCAGACGATGATGTCGCGTGCAATACATAAGTGCTGGGTAAGGCGCTCGCATCTCCTCTGGAGTAGAGGCTTTAGCCGGATAAGGAGGGCGTGGAATGTCCTCGCGCATCACCCAAGACCACAAACCAGCTAAAGCTTCCACTCCGCCAGTTGCAGTACCTGATGCAGTCACCCTGGATGGTTGCTCAGGCGCGCAGCACCGCCCCCAACTCCTGTTCTAGCCTCCTGACGATCTTTTTCCGGAGCCTTTCGACTGCCTCTGCGTTCAGCGTCCTGTCATCCGCCTGGTAGGTCAGTGCATAGGCCAGGCTCTTCTTGCCCGCCGACAACTGCTCGCCCCGGTATACGTCAAACAGCTCGACCCGGCGCAGCATCGAGCCCCCGGCCTGCACGATCAGATCGCGCACCCGGACGGCCGGCACCCCCTGGTCGATAACGACCGCCAGGTCTTCATATACTGCCGGGTAGGTGGACACCGACCGCATACGTACCGGCTGACCAGCCGTGGCCAGGAGCTTGTCCAGCATGAACTCGGCCAGGCAGACCCGCCTCTCCCCCAGGCCGTAGGCCTCGCACACATCGGGATGCACCTCCCCGAAAACGCCCACCTCTACGCCGCCCACCGAGAGAACTGCCGAGCGCCCCGGATGGAAGGTCGGATGGCTCGCCGGGGCAAAGGCCACATCGGCCAGGTTAAGGCGGGCGAGCACTGTGTCCACGATCCCCTTGAGATCGGAGAAATCGGCGGGCTCGGCGTTGTCATACAGCCATGAGCGGGCCAGGCGTGACCCCGCCATGGCGATACACAGGGCCCGTGGCTCATCCGGCAGCAGCTTGCCAGGCTGCGGCCAGAACACACGGCCGATCTCAAAGGCCGCCACCCGGTCGGAGAAGCGCATGTTGTCGCGCACCGTCTCGAGCAGGTGAGACATCAGGGTGCGACGCATGAACTCGCGCTCCGGGCTGAGGGGGTTGGACAGCCGCACATAGTCATCGGGATTGGGCCTGGCACCGCCGGGCACAAGTCTCCCGTACGCCTCCAGGTTGCCCAGCGAATAGGTGATCACCTCTTGCAGCCCCGCACCCACGAGCACATCCCGCAGGTGCTCTTCCACCTCCAGCTCGACGTTGCCGCGCTGCGGCGGCAGCTCGTCATCCAGCAGCGTGGTTGGGATGCGGTCATAGCCATAGACGCGGGCGATCTCTTCGCACAGATCGGCCTGGATGCCAATGTCCAGACGGTGCTGTGGGACCGTGACCTCCCAGGCGTCGCCCCGGTCCAACACGGCAAACTCGAGTCCGATCAGGATGCGCACGACCTCGTCTTTGGGAATATCGATCCCCAGCACGCGTTTGACCTCGCTCACCTGCAGCCTGACCCTGACCAGCGGCTGTGGGACCGGGTAGGCCTCCACCACATCTTGAGCGATGACTCCCCCTGCCAACCGGCGCATCCACTCACTGGCGCGTTGCGCGGCTGGAACCGTGCCAGAGGCGGGGACGCCTCGGCCAAAGCGCGTGGTCGCCTCGCTGGGGATCTTGAGCGCCTGCGCCGTGCGCCGGTTGCAGATGAAATCGAAATGGGCCGCCTCGAGCAGGATGTTGCGCGTGTCGGCACCGATCTCGGTCTCCGCACCGCCCATCACACCCGCCACGGCGATCGGCCCGGCGGTGTCCGTGATCATCAGCATGTCCGGAGTCAGCTCGTGCCCCACCCCGTCGAGGGTGGTCAACTGCTCCCCAGGCCGAGCGCGCCGCACAGTGATCCGGGGCACCGGATGCCCTGTCCGCTGGGCCCGTTTCAGTAGCAGGTCATAGTCAAAGGCATGCAGCGGTTGGCCCAACTCGAGCATCAGATAGTTGGTGATGTCCACCACGTTGCTGATCGGCCGCATCCCAGCCAGCGTCAGGCGGCGCTGCATCCAGAACGGCGACGGCGCGATCCGCACGTCGCGGATGATCGTCGCAGAGTAGCGGTTGCACAGGTCTGGGTCCTCGATGACGATCTCGGCCTGCTCGGCTGCGGGCGCTCCCGCCGCCATCATGCTCGTGTCTGGCATGCGCGCCCGCGTTCCCGTCAAGGCCGCCACCTCACGAGCGACGCCCAGCATGGAAAGGCAGCGAGCCAAGTTGGGCGTCAGGTCTATGTCCAGCACCACATCGCCCAGATAGTCGACCAGGGGAGTGCCTGGCGCTGGCGCGTCATCCGGCAACAGCATGATCCCTGTGTGGTCGCCCCCCAGGCCCAGCTCCTTCTCGGAGCAGACCATGGCCCGTGATGGCACGCCCCGGATCTGGGTCCGCTTGAGCTTGATGACCTGGGGCTGCTGGGCATGGCCATCGTATAGCTCCGCCCCTTCCATAGCAAAGGCAACCTTGAGCCGCAGCCCACTTTGCCCAACGTAGGGATAGAGGTTAGGCGCGCCGGTGACCACGGTCTCGAGCTCAGAACCGCCATAGTTGACCACGGCCAACACCAGACGGTCGGCATCCGGATGCGGCTTGATCTCGACCACCTCCGCCACCACGATCTTCTGGGGGTCCCACGGTAGTTCTGCGCCCGGCAGCCCAATGGTCTCAATAGCCTCCACTTCCAGCCCGGCCAGCGTCAGTCGCTCGGCCAGCTCCTGGATGGGCAGGACAATGTCCACATACTCTTTGAGCCAGCTTATAGGTACTCGCATGTCAATCGCTCCTCAATCGAATTGCTCGAGAAACCGCAGGTCGTTGCCATAAAAGCGGCGGATGTCGTCGATGCCGTACTTGAGCGCCGCGATGCGGTCGGGCCCGGCGCCAAAGGCAAAGCCCGAATACCGATCCGGGTCGATGCCACAGTTGCGCAGCACCTGTGGGTGGATCATGCCGCCTGGGATCGCCTCTAGCCAGCCCTTGCCACGGCAGAGCCGGCAGCCTACGCCGGCGCACAGCATGCAACTCACCGCTGTGTCCAGGCCCGGCTCAACGTACGGGAAATAGTCACATCGGAACCGGATCCGCCGTTCAGGGCCGAATACCTGGCGGGCCAACTCCTGGATCGTGCCCATCAGGTGGCCCATGGTGATACCCCGCCCCACGACAAACCCCTCCATCTGGTAGAACATCCAGTCGTGAGAGGGATCGGCGTTTTCATAGCGGTAGACCTTGCCCGGCACGACCACCCGGATCGGCGGCCGCAGGTGCTGCATCACCCGTACCTGGTTTGGCGAGGTGTGCGTCCTCAGCAGCAGGCCCGGCCTTGTGGTATAGAACGTGTCGTGCATATCGCGCGCCGGGTGATAGGGTGGCATGTTGAGCAGTGTGAAATTGTAGAGATCCTCCTCCACCTCTGGCCCCTCGTAGACCTGAAAACCCATGCGGCCAAAGGCAGCCTTCATCTCGCGCAACGTGCGGGTGATCGGGTGCAACCGACCCAGCGCCACGGCCCGCCCGGGCAAGGTCACGTCCAGCCTGTCCTCGTGCCAGGCGCGCTGCCGTTCCTGCCGCTCCAACTCCTCGCTGCGGACCTGGTAGGCCGCCTCCAGGCTCTGCTTCAGGGCGTTGGCCTCGCGGCCTGCAGCCGGACGTTCTTCCTCGCTCAAGCTCCCCAGCAGGCGCAAAAGCTGGGTTACGGTGCCTCCTCGGCCCAGGTAAGCGCTGCGCCAGGCCTGGAGCTCCTGCATGGTGTGTACACCGGCCAGGCGCTCCTGGGCCTCGGACCTCAGTTCCGCTATCCGACTCGACATCGCCCACTCCTCTAGAATTGCTCCAGAAACCTCAGATCGTTCCCAAAAAAGAGCCGGATGTCGTCAATGGCATGCAGCAGCATCGCCGGGCGCTCGACCCCCATGCCGAACGCAAAGCCGCTGTACACGGTCGGGTCATAGCCCCCATTGCGCAGCACGGCTGGATGCACCATCCCCGCGCCCGAGATCTCTAGCCAGCCGGTATGCTTGCACACCCGGCAGCCTGCCCCGCCGCACAGCAGGCAGTCCATGTCCACCTCCACGCTGGGCTCGGTAAAGGGAAAGTGGCTGGCCCGGAAGCGCATCTTGCGTCCCTCTCCGAACATGCGTCGCGCATACTCGGCCATCACACCCTTCAGGTCGGTCATGGTGATGTTCCTGCCGACAGCCAGCCCCTCAACCTGGTGGAACATCATCTCCGACCGCGCCGTGACCTGCTCATAGCGGTAGCACATGCCAGGCAGGATGACGCGGATCGGCTGCGGGCAATACTGGCGCATAGCCCGGATCTGTCCCGGCGACGTATGAGTGCGCAGCAGCACACCCGCGCGCGTGGTGTAAAAGGTATCCCACATGTCGCGCGCCGGGTGGTGGGGAGGGATGTTGAGCAGCTCAAAGTTGAGCTCGTCGGTCTCCACATCCGGTGCCCGGTACACCTGAAAACCCATGTCGGCAAAAATGGCATAGACGCGGCGCAGCGTCTGCACGCTTGGATGCAGCCGCCCGATACTGGGTGGTCGCCCGGGCAGGGTCACGTCGACCACATCGGCCACCAGTGACGCAGACCGTTCGGCGAGCTTGGCGGATGAGTACATCCGTAGCTCGGCTTCCCTGGCCTCGAAAGCGGCGGTCAAGGCCAGCTTGACCTGGTTCACCGCCTGCCCCACCCTGGGACGCTCCTGCGGCGACACGTCGCGCAACCCACGCAGTAAAGGCGTGAGCGCTCCCTTTTTTCCCAGGTAGGCCTGATCCCAGGCGTGCAAGGCCACCACATCCCGCGCCGACTGCAAGGCCTGCAGCGCCTCTTGTTCCACCATCTGCAATCGTTCCAGCATCCGTCACTCCTTCCGTTCGGGACCAACAAAAAAGCCCTCATCCCGGCAGGGACGAGAGCCATATCTCCCGTGGTACCACCCTCATGAGTTGGCACATGGCCAACCCGCTCATTCTGCCGACGCAGGCGGCATCACAACGCGCGACGCCGTCCATCGGCTGCCCAGATAACGCCGGGCTGGCGGAGCAAGCTACTGGCCTGGCCCACCACTGTGGGCGCGGCGTTCACCTGTCGGCTCGGGGGTGAATCGTGCTTTTTCCTCCGGGCTGGGCTTCCAGTCTACGGCCCAACCTCCCTGGCGGATTCGTCTGGCTTACTCAGCCGCACACTTGTCCCCGTCACAGCCTTTGCGCCTATACCGTCCGACGCGTCAGCTGCAGAGCGCCGGCGCGCGCTTCACTGCCTCGGCATACCTGCCGAGGCGCTCTGTCTGCTGGACACGCTGGTTCGGTGAGCATCCATCGTCGTGAGTCTCACCTGTTCGATCCGTCGCCGAAGTGCCCGCGGATGTTCAGAACGGTGTTCGGGACGAACAGCACGAGAAAGAGCGCCCAAGCGGTACGGTCGATGTCCCACAGCGGCCACCACATGAACATCTGGGCCCAGAAGTAGAGTGCGAGGTACGGGATGAACACGTTCCACACTATCGGTGCACGCCATTGGCGCGGACGCCACAGGTCCACGATCGCCCCGAATAGGGCCCAGAAGGCCATCAGGATTGGGCCGATGAACAACCTCCAGGACTGTCCGTCAAGGAGCAACCATGCGCCGAGCGGCAGTCCGAGTCCTGCGAAGGCGTACACCACCCAGCCGAAGCGAGCCGCAAATTGGGGCGACCACCGACGTGCAGCGAAGAAGCCCAGCAGCAACGCCTGAGTAGCCACTCCGAATGTCGCGAACACCACACCTGCACTCTCAGCCCCGGTCACGTGCTCCCTCCAGCTCGCATCCACCTGTGCGCGCTCCGGCAGTGTCTCCATCGCCGGCTGTCTCACCGAACCACATTCTATGCGTATTATGACGCAGAGCTCGGTTTTTGTCAAATCGCTCGACATGGCCCGCATGGGGAGTCACCAGCAGCGAGCTTGCGGCGGACCTTCAGCAGTGTCTCCCCGCCGGCATGGTGGACTCGTCCGCCCTATGGAAGTAGAACCTTTCATCTTCTGTTTAAGTTATTCAACAAAGGTATTGACAATTCTAAACTCCTGTGATATAATGCTCATCAGATGATGAGGATTCCGCAGCCCTGGTTGAGACTAGCTCATCAGGAACACGAACCTGTTCGCACAGCAAGGAGGCACTCTGATGGACGAAGAACGCATGCGCATCCTGCACATGGTCAGCGAAGGCAAGGTCACCGCCGAGGAAGGAGCCAGGCTTCTGGAGGCGCTGCACGACTCTGCTTCTCCGCCTCCCCCCTCTCCCAAGACTCCTGGCTGGTTCCACGTCCGTGTCAGCGACCTGGCGACCGGGAAAAACAAGGTCAACGTCAACCTGCCCTTCAACCTGGTCAGAGCGGGCATCAAGGTGGGCGCTCGCTTCACCCCCGAACTGCACGACGTGAACTGGGAAGAGGTGATCTCTGCGATCCAGGAAGGCATCCCCGGCAGAATCGTCGAGGTGGAAGACGAGGAAGACGGCGAGAAAGTCGAGATCTATGTAGAGTAGGTGCACGGCCGGCTGTCACAGAGCAGGACCGGAGCCATTGCCGGAAGGGGCACCGATGTCAGAGCGCGCCAGGCAACCTCAAGCCCACTGGAAACGCCGTTTTTTCACCATCTGGGTGGGCCAGCAAGTGTCGCTCACCGGCAGCATGTTGGCCGGCTTTGCCCTGGTCTGGTGGCTGACCCGTTCCACCGGCTCGGCTACGGTATTGGCTATGGCAACCCTGGTGCAGATGCTGCCCGGGATCGTGCTGGGCCCGTTTGCCGGCGCCCTGGTCGACCGGTGGAACCGGCGCGTGGTGATGATCGTCGCTGATAGCATCATTGCCCTCTTTTCGGCGTGGTTAGCCTACCTCTTTTGGGCCGGCAGTCTGCAGATCGGACACGTCTACCTGATCATGGCCGTGCGCTCCCTGGGTGGAGCCTTCCACTGGCCCGCCATGGCCGCCTCGACCTCGCTGATGGTGCCCGACGAGCATCTGGCGCGGGTCGCAGGCCTGAACCAGACGATGAACGGCATCCTCAATATCATCTCGCCGCCGCTGGGCGCCCTGCTATTGAGCCTCCTGCCCTTGCACGGCATCATGGCCATTGACGTAGGCACCGCGGCCCTGGCGGTCCTGCCGCTGCTCGCGATCCAGATCCCGCAGCCCGTGCGGCGGGCAGTGCCCGCGGCAATCCCAGGACAGGCGCAGACGGCCAGGCCTTCCTTGTGGGCAGACCTGCGCCAGGGCCTACGCTTTGTGTGGGCCTGGAAGGGGCTGCGGGCCATCCTGATCATGGCTATGGTCATCAACTTGCTGTTCAATCCCGCCTTTGCGCTGGTGCCGATCCTGGTCACCAAGCACTTTGGCGCCGGGGCGGCACAGTTGGCGTGGCTGAACTCGGGCTGGGGGATCGGCGTGGTACTCGGGGGGCTGCTGCTGAGCACTTGGGGTGGGTTCAAGCGCCGCATCATGACCTCGATGGTCGGCTTGATCGGCATGGGGGTGGGCGCCCTGGTGATCGGCTTTACCCCGGCCACGGCCTTTTGGCTGGCCTTCGGTGCCATGGCCATTACCGGGGCGATGAACCCGCTCGCCAACGGGCCGATGAACGCCATCTTTCAGTCCATCGTGCCCCCCGAGATGCAGGGGCGGGTATTCTCACTGATCAGTAGCGCCTGCTCGTCCATGTCGCCGTTGGGCATGGCCATCGCCGGGCCGGTTGCCGACGCTGCCGGCGTGCAGGTGTGGTTCATCCTGAGCGGCATCGCATGTGTGTCCATGGCAGTCATTGGCTGGTCAATGTCAGCCGTGAGGAACATTGAGCAGAACCACGGCCATGCTACGGCGCAAGAGGCGCCGGTGCCCGACGCAGTGGGAGTCCCTGCGCAGCCAGACTAGCTACGCTGCCCTGCGCAGGCGCATGCCATTCAGGATCACGACCAGCGACGCCCCCACGTCGGCTGCGATGGCCATCCACAAGGTAGCCAAACCCGCTGCTGCCAGGCCAAAGACGGCCGCCTTGATCCCAAGGGCAAACACGATGTTCGCCAGAATGACGCCTCGGGTGCGGCGGCCGAGATCCACCACATACGGCAACTGCCGCAGGTCGTCGCCCATCAGCACCACATCTGCCGTCTCCATGGCCTGGGCCGAACCCGCACCGCCCATGGCGATGCCCACGTCTGCCTGAGCCAGGGCCGGGGCATCGTTCACCCCATCGCCCACCATGGCCACCGGCCCGTACATTCCGGCGAGCGCCGCAATAGCCGACATCTTGTCCTCGGGCAGCAACTCGGCACGCACTTCGTCCACCCCGACCTGGCGGCCGATCTCGGCTGCCACCGCCGGGTGATCGCCGGTGAGCATCACCGTGTGCATGCCTCGGCCCCGCAGCGCTGCCAGCACCTGCTGGCTCTCGGCGCGGGGCACATCAGCTACGCCAAACAGGCTACACACTTCGTCATCGTGCCGGACCAGCACCACCGTCTTGCCCTGGGCAGACAGCTCGTCGGCCTTCCGGCACACTGCCGCCGTGTGTGGGACATGCTCGTCAAAGTGGGCATGGCTGGCCACTGTGACCTGCACGCCATTGACCTGGCCTTCGATCCCTCGACCCCTCAGCTCCGCGACCGCTTCCGCAGGCGGAATAACCAGTTGCCTGGCTTGAGCCTCGGCCAGCAGCGCACGCGCCATCGGATGCGCGGATTGCGCCTCCAGCGCAGACGCGTATCTGAGCCCACACGACTCTTCACATTCACCGCAGTCACACAGGCTGACTACATCCGTTACTGTCGGCCGGCCTTCGGTGAGCGTGCCAGTCTTGTCAAAGGCAAAGACGCGAACCCGACTCAGCGCCTCCAAGAACTGCCCTCCCTTGACCAGCACGCCGCGCGACGCCGCGCCGGTCATGGCGCTAACCAGACTCACCGGCGTGCTGATGACCAGCGCGCAGGGACAGGCAATCACCAGCATCTGCAGCGCGCGCACCAGCCACCCGCCTTGTCCCCAGAAAGGCTGACCGAACAGCAGCGGCGGCAAGACAGCGACCAACAAGGCCACCGCCGCCACGGCCGGCGTGTACACCCGCGCGAACCGATCGATAAAGCGCTGCACCGGGGCCTGCTGCGATTGTGCCTGCTCCACCAACCGGACCATGCGGCTCAGCGTGCTGTCACCGGCCAGGTGCGTGATCTCTACCTCCAATGCGCCGGAGGTGTTCACCGTGCCAGCAAAGACATCATCTCCCGGCTCTTTCTCAACCGGTACGCTCTCGCCCGTGATCGCCGATTGGTCCACGGCGCTGAGCCCAGCACGCACCACCCCATCCACGCCGACCCGGTCGCCCGGGCGCACTCGCACCCGTTCGCCGACCTGCAGTTGCTCGACACTCACTTCCTGCGTCTCACCAGTCGGCAGAATGCGCAGTGCCTTGGCCGGCGCCAGGTCCAGCAAGCCGCTCAGCGCCCGTCGAGCGCGCTCTGTGGCATACCCCTCCAAAGCCTCTCCGAGTGAAAACAGGACTACGACGATCGCCGCTTCCGCCCAATCGCCGATCAGGGCGGCTCCGGCGACGGCGATGACCATCAGGGCATTGATGCCCAGGCTGCGGGCCAACACCAGCTCCTGGAACGCATGGCGTGCCAGGTAGAAGCCACCTGCAGCGATAGCAGCGGCAAACAGGGCAATGCTCAGCCAGCCTGGCAGAGGCAGCCGGATGGACGCAACACGAACCAGATTCACGGCCAATCCCAGCACAGTCAGCAGACCGGCTACGGCGGTCATCGTCGTTTCCGGCCTGGACATCACAAAGCGCAGGAACCCGGGAACCCGCTGCCGACTGCCCACACGCCGTGCGGGTTTTGGCTCAGACTCCGGCAGAACCAGGCGAAAACCTGCCTGGCTGACGGCCCGGGCAATGTCGTCTATGGGCAGGTCCGGCACACCCAGGTATACGGTCAGTTTGCCGCTGGCGTGGTCCACCAGGCAGTGATCCACTCCGCTCACCCGGCTGACTGCCGCCTGAACCCGTGCCGCACAGTCGATGCAGCTCAATCCTTCTATGTCCATCGTCTCTACGCGCATGCCTAGTTAACCTCGATTTCGACCAGCCACTTGGCCCATGTGTTTCCATCCAGCGCCGGGAACACGGCACGCACCGGGAAGCCATGCAGAATCGGCACCGGCTTGCCTTCCCACTCGTACGCTGCCAGGTTGTCGTCCGCCAGAGCCGCTTCGATGGGTACAGTGATGGCGTATCCGTCTGCGCTGACCAGCCTGAGCGCCGTGGCGCCTTGCTGTATGCCAGCCTCATCCAGTATCTGCTTGAGCGGAGCCCCGGCCCAGGTCCCTTGATCCTCGAAAAACCCCGGACAGACCAGCGTGCAGCGCACTGCCTTCTTGGGCATGCAGCGCAGGTCATCATACGTCAGCTCGAGCGGCCGATCCACCTTGCCCGTCACCTGGAGACGATAGCTTATCAGATCGACCACCTGCATCCCGCCGGTCACGTGCAGGCCGCTGCTCTCGTCCAACTGCGCGTATCCCGGCACCTCCACTGGCGGCGTCGGCGCGACGACAGGCGTCAATGCGCAAAGAGTGCGCACGAGCTCGCCCGTCGCAGTCGCCGTCAGCGCAACAGTACCAATGGCAACCGGCTGGGGAGCACATGCCACCAAGCTGATCAAGGCCACCGCAACGACAGACAAAAGTCTCCTCATCGCCGCATCCAGTCTCCAAACCGATCTTGGCAGCTATAGGGGCTGCCGGGTGCAAAAGCGAAAAACCGCCAATCCTCTACCATTCTACCAGGACTGACGGCTGCTCGTCTACGATAATAGTCGCCCCGTCGGACATCACTCGCGCATGGCCTCGCGCCTCAGCCCAGGCAGATCAGCGATGACCAGGCGACCCCGCTGCCGGCGGATCAGGCCCGCAGTGGAAAAGGTCCGCAACGTGCGCCCGACCACGTCTCGCACGGTGCCAATGTGTGCGGCAATCTCTTCCTGTGTCCAGTACATGTGGGGCTGCGTCCCGCCATTCGCCCGCGACAGCAAGAAGCGAGCCAGGCGTGTGCGCACGGTGTGCAGAGCCAGGTCTTCCACCCGATCGCTCAGGTAGCGCACCCGATTTCCCAGCCGCTCCACCACAGCCAGCGCCACGGTCTGGTGCTTGTGTACCAGTGCGCGAAACCGGTCGCACGCCAGCAGATAGACCGTCGCGTCCGTCAGTGCATCCACGGTCGACAGGGTCTTTCCCCCATCCAGTGCCGGGATCAGGTTGAATATCTGACCGGCAGTCAGGTAGTCCAGGACGTACTCTCGGCCCTCCAGGGAGATACGCCGCGCCCGCAGCACCCCGCGCACCACCAGGTACACAACCTCACAGGGCTCTCCAGCCAGCAGGATCTCTTGTCCCGCCTCAAATGTGCGCTCGTGAACATCCCGCGCGATCTCTTGGCGGACGTGTTCATCAAGCCCGGCGAACAGGGAGAACCCGGACAGGACGTGAATTGTGGTACTTGCTCGCGTGTCAGCCACTGCTGCCTGGCTCCAGTGTACAACTCGCTCCACGGCCCGGGCCCAGCCCTGGCCGATTATAGTGCAGATATGGGCGGTGTCAAACACCCGTCACCGTCACCGCCCGCGCACTTCCAGCATCAGGTCCGCCACCTGATCCATGATGATCGTACCGACCT
>Ga0315274_10006351_pt1 | contig 17208 bp, 13 predicted proteins | sample YL17G02_20_MG_FD_203700 | JGI IMG/M metagenome (GOLD analysis project Ga0315274, IMG submission 203700) | Sediment microbial communities from Yellowstone Lake, YNP, Wyoming, USA - YL17G02_20 | ecosystem: Environmental > Aquatic > Freshwater > Lake > Sediment | place: USA: Wyoming | collected...
TGGGCTTCTCCGACATGGGCTCGTTCGGCAGCGAGATCAAGACGCCGAACCTCGACTCCCTGGCGAAGAATGGAGTGCGCTTCACGACCTTCTACACGCACGCGACCTGTTCGCCCACCCGGTCGATGCTCCTCTCGGGCGTGGACACGCACCTGAACGGCCTGGGCAACATGGGCGAGTTCACGGCGCCGAACCAGGTGGGCCTCGACGGCTACGAGGGCGACCTCAACGACCGCGTGGTCACGCTGCCGCAGCTGCTCAAGGACGCCGGCTACCACACCTACATGGTCGGCAAGTGGCACCTGGGGAAGAAACCCACCCAGATCCCGGCCGCCCGCGGCTTCGAGCGCGACTTCTCGCTCCTCGACGGGATGGGCAGCTACTGGGACATGTGGAACTTCGCGGCCGCCAATCCCGTGTCGCTCTACACCGAGGACGGGCGCTACCTGCGGAGCCTGCCCAAGGACTACTACGCGACCAAGACCTACACCGACAAGCTGATCTCCTACATCGACGCCAACCACGGCGACGGCAAGCCCTTCTTCGCCTACGTCTCCCACCAGGCGCCGCACGAGCCGTACCACCTGCCCAGGGAGTGGCGCTACCGTCACGTCGGGGAGTACGACAAGGGCTGGGACGCGGTGCGGCAGGCGCGCCTGAAGCGGGAGATCGAACTCGGCATCATGCCGGCGGGCACCCAGCTCGCCGAGCGGATGTGGTTCGTGCCCGACCCCGTCCTGCTGGCCCCGGCGGCCCGGGCGTTCTTCGGCAAGAAGATGGAGATCTACGCCGGCATGGTCGAGAACCTGGACTACCACGTCGGGCGGCTCATTGACCACCTCAAGCAGATCGGCGAGTACGACAACACGGTCTTCATCGTCTTCGGCGACAACGGCGCCGAAGGGAACGACCTCTTCAAGATGATCGCGGGCTCGCCCGGCTCGCGCGACTATCTCTTCGCGGCGATTCACTGGTCGCAGAACAACCCCAACGCGTGGGGCGACCCCGGCTCCTGGCTCGCCTACGGGCCGATGTGGGCGCAGGTCTCAATGACCCCCTTCAGCCAGTACAAGGCATGGCTCGCGGAGGGCGGCATCCGGAACGCGCTCATCGTCAGCGGGCCCCTGGTCCAGCGGCCCAAGGGGAGCATCCACCACCAGGCCATCATGCACGTCGCGGACATCATGCCGACGCTGCTCGAGCTGGCTGGCACCAGCTATCCGAGCACCTACAAGGGGAAAGACGTACCCCCGGCCTTGGGCAAGTCCTGGGTCCCCATGCTCGCGGGCGAGACCGAGTCGCCCCGGACAGACCAGGACGTGCTCGCCTGGGAGCTCTTCGGCAACCGCGCCATCCGGCAGGGAAACTGGAAGCTGCGCTGGGAGTTCAAGCCCCTCGGCAGGGGGGACTGGGAGCTCTTCGACCTCGCGGCGGACCCCGGCGAGCTGAAGGACCTGGCCGCGGAGCGCCCCGACAAGCTGAAGGAGATGGTTGCGCTGTGGGACGACTACGCGCGGAGGAACAACGTGGTCCTGCCCAATCGCTCGCCCTACGAGACGCTCGCAGACCAGCTCCCGCCGCGCGTTCCGGTCCAGACCGGCTATCCGCCGCTCAACCTCAAGCAGCAGTTCGTCCCGCCCAAGGACATGCTGGCGGACCCAAAGAAGTGAGCGCTGAGCCTCGCGACGTTTGCGAAAAGGAGCCGAAGCCATGAACGACGAGAACAAGTTGAGGAGAGGGGTGGAGCGAGTGCTCCTCGCCCTGGCGCTAGTGCTCGCCACGGGCGCGCTCTGGGCGACGCGGGCGTCCGCGCAGGTGCCGCCGCGCTTCTACTGGAAGACCCTGTCGGGCGCAAACGCCGTTCCGGTCATCTACAACTCGATCAGCGGCAACACGAACCCGTTCGATCCGGCTCATATCGTGGCGCCGGGAGCCAACATCGACGCCACCCTGGCCATCGCGGGTTACGCGCGCACCTTTTCCCTGTTCGACCGCGCGGCCCTGGCCGCGGTCCTGCTGCCCATGGGGCGGATCTCGGGCCAGGTCACGGCGGGCGCCCAGTCGGTCATCCAGACGGCTCGCGGGTTCGGCGACCCGATGATGGAGCTCGACGTCAACCTCATCGGCCCGCCGGCCAAGAAGAACCTGGTCGACGTCCTGCGCTACGAGCCGGGGTTCTCTCTCGACGTGATCGCCGACCTGGCGGTGCCGATCGGCGAGTACGACAACACCCGGTCCCTGAACCTCGGCCAGAACCGGTGGTACGGGCGCGTGGGCGCGCCCATCGTCTGGCAGCTCGGCCCGTGGGTGCCGGGCCGGCGAACGACCCTGGAGTTCCTCCCTGCTGTCTGGTTCTTCGGGACCAACAACGACTTCATGGGGAAGACAATGACGACCGACCCGATGTTCCAGGTGGACGCGCACCTGACGCGGGACTTCACTGAAAGCCTCTGGGGGTCGCTCGACGGGGCGTGGTACACGGGCGGCAAGGCGAGCATCGACGGCGTCGAGGGCGAGAAGCTCGACAACCTTGGGGTCGGGCTCACGCTCGGGTACCAGATCAACGACGACCTGGGCCTCACCATCGGCTACAAGTCGACTATCAACGACAGCGCTCCAGGCGATCTCCAGATGGACGGCTTCATGATCTCGCTGGTGTCCGGATGGCACTCGATTATCGAAGGAGCACGCCGGCTGAAGGGTGGGGAGTAGTCCCGACCGTCTTCGAGCCGAGCGTGAGTGGTATCGGGTCATGCGACGGCGTACGTACCGGACTTAACGAATCCGGGACGCACAGGGTGACCCTCCCGCGCTCGGTTGACCATCCTGGCCCGCAGCCGAATGGCTCTGGTCCTATGCCATGCATCACGTCGAAGGCGCGCTGGGACGAGCCTATTCTTCAACAGTCCCTATTGGACCAAAGGCCAATTGACGGGTTGGGGCGCGCGCAGGATATTCGTGCAGCAGGACAGGGAGGAGCCACTATGAGCATCTGCAGGTTCGTCACGGCAGGAGCAATCTCGCTGTTGGCTGCCACGGCGATCGTGGCGCAACAGCCGGCAGCGCCGGCGGGGGGCACGGACCACGTCGCGGCCATCAAGCAGTCGCTGGGAAAGAGCGCTGCCGCGCTGAAGCAGTACCAGTGGGTCGAGACGACCGTTGTCTCGATCAAGGGCGAGGAGAAGTCGCGGACGCAGAACAACTGCTTCTACGGCGCCGACGGCAAAGTTCAGAAGACCCCGGTCGCCGCTGCGCCCGCGGAGGATTCCAAGAAGAAGCGGGGGCTGAGGGGCAAGATCGTCGAGAACAAGAAGGAAGAGATCTCCGAGTCGACGAAGGAGGCGGTGGCGCTCGTGAAGCAGTACGTCCCCCCCGACCCGGCGCGCATCCAGGCTGCGAAGGATGCGGGAAAGCTCTCCATCATCCCGCCCGATGCGAAGGGGATGGTCGCGGTGGTCATCAAGGACTACCTGAAGGTGGGCGACTCGCTGACGATCACCGTGAACGCCGCGACGGACGTCATCTCCAGTGTGACGGTCGCCACGTTCACCGACAGCGCCAAGGACGCGGTCGGTTTGAAGGTCTCGTGGGGGTCGTTCCCGGACGGGACGGTCTACGTGGCAACGATCCACCTTGACGTCGCGGCCCAGAACCTCGCCGTCGCGATCGAGAACACCGGGTACAAGAAGGTGGGCAGCTGAGCAGATGGGCGCCGGTCTCAGCCACTCAAACGCAGTGAACCGGAAAGGAGTCGCCACACCATGAAACGCATTCTCGTCCTTCTGCTCGTTCTTGCCGCCGGGCTCGTTATCACGCCGGCACTGGCGCAACAGTCCCCTGCCGCGGCCGCGCAGGCCACGGCCCAACCGGACCGCACGGTGCTGCCGATCGCGGAACCCCAGTATCCGCACAGCACCGTGCTCGACGTCCGCGACGCCAAGGCCCCGCCGCGCTTCGAGGTCAAGGCACCCGAGGGCGCCCCGAACGTGCTCATCGTCCTCGTGGACGACATGGGCTTCGGCATGCCCAGCGCCTTCGGCGGGCCGGTGCACATGCCCACCGCCGACCGGCTGGCCACTCAGGGACTGCGCTACAACCAGTTCCACACCACCGCGCTCTGCTCGCCCACGCGGATGGCGCTGCTCACCGGCCGCAACCACCACACCGGGAACATGGGCAGCATCACGGAAACCGCCACGGGGTTTCCGGGCAACACCGGGCAGCGGCCGAACAACGATGCCGAGCTGGCGCAGATGCTGCGCCTGAACGGCTACAGCACCGCATTCTTCGGCAAGAACCACGAGACCGCGCCGTGGGAGGTCAGCCCATCCGGTCCGACTGACCGCTGGCCGACGCGCTCCGGTTTCGACAAGTTTTACGGCTTCTACGGCGGCGAGACCGACCAGTGGAACCCCACGCTCTACGACGGGATGACCCGGGTCCCAACCCCCCACTACCCGGGCTACAACTTCATGACGGACATGACCAACCAGGCCATCGCCTGGATGAAGTTCCAGAAGGCGCTCACGCCGGACAAGCCTTTCTTCATCTACTTCGCGCCGGGCGCCACCCACGCGCCGCACCACGTGCCCAAGGAGTGGATCGCCAAGTACAAGGGCAAGTTCGACCAGGGGTGGGACAAGCTGCGCGAGGAGACTCTCGGCCGCCAGATCAAGCTGGGTGTCGTCCCTCCGGGGACGAAGCTCGCCGCGAAGCCCGAGGCGATCAAGGACTGGAGCACACTGACCCCCGACCAGAAGAAGCTCTTCGCCCGCCAGATGGAGGTCTACGCCGCTTTCGGGGAGTACTGCGACCACGAGATCGGCCGGTTGTTCGATGCCGTCGGCGAGACCGGTCAGCTCGACAACACGCTCGTGTTCTACATCCTCGGGGACAACGGCACCAGTGCCGAGGGCGGTATGGACGGGATGTTCAACGAGATGACCTATTTCAACGGGGTCCAGGAGACCGTGCAGGACATGCTCAAGCATTACGACGATTGGGGCGGGCCGACCACCTATCCGCACATGGCCGCAGGGTGGGCCGTCGCGGGCGATACGCCCTTCATGTGGACCAAGCAGATCCCCTCCAACTACGGCGGCACCCGCAACGGCCTGATCGTCTCCTGGCCCAAGCGCATCAAGGCCGCCAACCAGGTCCGCTCGCAGTGGCACCACGTCATTGACGTCGCTCCCACCGTCCTGGAAGCCGCGAGCCTGCCCGAGCCCAAGAGCGTTGACGGCACCGTTCAGACGCCGATCGAAGGCGTGAGCATGGTGTACTCCTTCGACCAGGCCGTTGCGAAGAGCACGCACAAGACCCAGTATTTCGAGATCTTCGGCAATCGCGCCATTTATCACGACGGGTGGTATGCCGCCACCATCCACAGGGCACCGTGGGAAAGAGTGCCTCGGTGCAAGCTGCAGGATGACAAGTGGGAGCTTTACGATACGACCAAAGACTTCAGCCTCGCCAAAGACCTGGCGGCGGCTGATCCGGCGAAGCTCAAGGAGATGCAGGACCTCTTCATCCAGGAGGCGACCAAGTATCGCGTGCTGCCCATTGATGACCGGGTCTTCGAGCGCATCAGCGCGGCCTCCGCGGGACGGCCGGACCTCATGGGCGACCGCACTTCGCTCACGCTCTCGGCCGGCATGGACTCGATGAGCGAGAACGTCTTCATCAACATCAAGAACCGCTCGCTCTCGATCACGGCGGACGTCGAGATTCCGGAGGGTGGGGCCAACGGCGTGATCATCGCCCAGGGCGGCCGCTTCGGCGGCTGGAGCCTGTATCTCAAGGACGGAAGGCCGACCTACACCTACAACTTCCTCGGGCTGCAGGAGTTCAAGGTCGCGGCCACGCAAGCGGTGGCGGCGGGCAAGGCCACCATCCGTATGGACTTCGACTACGACGGCGGCGGCCTCGGCAAGGGCGGCATTGCCACGATCCTGGTGAACGGCGAGAAGGTCGCCAGCGGCCGAATCGAGCGCACCGAGGCGACGATCTTCTCGCCCGACGAGACGGCGGGCGTCGGGGTGGATGACGCCACGCCGGTCACCGCGGACTACAACGAACGCGACAACGCCTTCACCGGAAAGATCCTCAAGGTCACCGTCGATGTGAAGGCGATCGGAGCCGCCATCAAAGCGGAGGCGGATGCCGCTCACGCGGAAGCCGCCGTCAAGAAAGCAGTTTCGGACTGAGTGATACGCGCAGCCGGAGGGAAAGGGCACAACGCCCTTTCCCTCCGGGCGTCGAAGAAGGATTCATCCGGGGAATGACCGGGTGGAGATTCACAGCCTCCGCCAATCGCGGAGGAGGGCTTTGTGCAGCAGAGATCAGTTGTGGACCGAAGCGATACGAAGGGTGCCCCAATGAGCGCAGCCAGAAGACGTCCGGTGGGATCCTCGAAAAAACCAGGCCGAGCAGGTTCTGAGTCAGGCCAGGCTCCTGTCCAGCCGCGCTCGCGGGCGGAGCACTATGCTGCGGGCAAGGCCCTGCGGGAGGCCTGCCCCCGGGATGCACACGCCGTCTGGAAGGCCCCCTCCGACCGGCGTGACGCGGTCGAGCTGATCCTGGAAGCGGAGAAGGGACGCATGCCCGACCTGCTTCCCCTCCGCCACGGGCGCATGGTGCGCTCCGCGTTCGCGTTTTACCGCGGGGCGGCCCTCACGATGGCGACCGACCTGGCGTCCACGCCGTCCAGCGGGATCCGCGTGCAGTGCTGCGGGGACGCCCACCTGTGCAATTTCGGCGGGTTCGCCACCCCGGAGCGGAAGATCATCTTCTCCATCAACGACCTCGACGAGACCCTCCCGGCGCCGTGGGAGTGGGACGTTAAGCGCCTCGCCGCGAGCTTCGTCGTGGCGTTCAGGGACAAAGGCCTGAAAGACAGCGCGGCCAAGGATGTGGCCATGACCTGCGTCCGCACCTACCGCGAGTCCATGGCCGAGTTCAGCCAGATGAAGACGCTCGAGCTCTGGTACCGGGCGCTGGGGGCGGAAGAGCTGATCGCGGGGCTGGACCCCGAGCTCCGCAAGCGGGCCGTCAAGCGCATCGAGAAGGAACAGGCGAAGAGCCGCGGCGAGGAGATGTTCCCGAAGCTCGTGGAACTCAAGGGAGAGAAACCCGTCATCAAGGACCAGCTTCCCACGATCTTCCACGCCGAGGGCCATCCCCCGGGTGAGGTCCAGAAGGTCGTCAAGGACGTGCTCGCCGCGTACCGCGCGACGCTTCCCGGTTCCTACCAGTCCCTGCTGGACCGCTACGAGCTCCGGGACGCCGCCATCAAGGTGGTCGGGGTCGGCAGCGTCGGCACGCTTTGCTGGGTGCTCCTCTTGACGGCCGGCGAGGGCGACCCGCTGTTCCTCCAGGTCAAGGAGGCGCGCGCCTCGGTCCTGGAGGCGTACGCGGGCGCGAGCGTCTTCCCGAACCACGGCCAGCGCGTTGTGAACGGCTACAGGCTCATGCAGCCTGCCAGCGACATCTTCCTCGGGTGGAGCCAGGGACCCAAGCGCCATTTCTTCTTCCGTCAGCTGAGGGACATGAAGATCAGCATCATGGTGGAGACCTTCGGCCGGGCCGAGATGGATATCTACGCCGGATGGTGCGCACGGGCCCTCGCCCTCTCCCATGCCCGGTCCGGCAACTCGGCCATGCTCAGCGGGTACATGGGCAAGAGCGACGCCTTCGACCGGGCCATTGCGGCCTTCTCGGTGGCCTACGCCGACCAGAACGAGAAGGACCACGCCGCCCTCGACCGCGCGGTCCGCAAGGGCAAGGTCAAGGCGGTCTTCGAAGAGGAACGGTGAGGGACCGGGGCCCGGGGCGGAGGTCGGCCAGGAGATGAAATGTGAAAAGGAGTGGTCGATGCGAGCTGCTCGATGGCGTTGACCTAGGTGGTGCCTTGGGCGCGAGCACTCGGGCGCCGGCAGCGGTGGACCGCGGAAACGGAGAGTTGAGATGAAGAGGACGGTTCTGGTACTGGTGGCGATTGCGATGCTGGCCGCGATGCCAGCGCTGGCACAGTCGGTGGTGAGTGCCGCCGATCGGGAAGCGATGCGCGGGTTCCCGGACAAGTGGGGGTTCAGCGTTGGGAGCTTCTGGCAGACGTTTGACACCAAGGTTCGCCTCAACGGGAAGACCGGGGAAGGCACCGAGATCAACTTCGAGAAGGACCTCGGCCTGGGCAAGAACCTGACTGCCTTCGAGTTCACCGGCTTCTACCGCTTCGGGGGCCACAGCCGTATCGACCTGGACTACGTCCCGTGGAGCCGGGAGCATACACGGACGATCAACAAGGAGATCACGTGGGGGGACGTGACCTACGACGCCGGCGCCACCGTCAACACCAAGGCGAAGATACAGATGCTCAACATCATCTACAAGTACTCCTTCATCAACAACGGGAAGGTGACATTCGGCCTCAACGGCGGCATCAGCTCGCTCTGGAGCAATCTCACGCTGTCCGGCGAGGGCACGGTCTCCGGAGGGGGGACCGCTTCCGGGACGATCGCCAAGAAAAGCGACGTCATCTTACCGATCCCGGTGATCGGCATGCACTTCGACATGATGCTGACCAAGAGGCTGCTCTGGCGGGCGGAAGGCAACTTCTTCGCCGCCAACGTCTCGGGCTACGACGGCAACATTAGCGTGCTCGGCACATCGATCGCCTACTTTCTCACGAAGAACATCGGCTTGGGCGCCGGTTTCGCCTCCAACATGTACAACGTCACAAAGAGCGGGGACAACGGTGGGGACCTTCAGGTCCGCTTCGGTTTCAGCGGCGTGACGGCGTACGCGCAATTCCAGTTCTGACGCCACCGCCGAGCCAAAGGCGTCGGGGCCAGCTGCCATCGAGGATGCCTTGCTGAGGTCACACATCGGCCGGTGGGCAGGGAGGCACGTTTCATGAGGCCAAGGACATGAAGCTGCAACGCAAAACCATCGTGCCGGCGCTGGCGCTCCTCGTCTTGGTGGCCGCGTTGCCGTTTGCCATCCTGGATACCGTCGAGACGGGCCGCGTGTACCTGTTCTCGCGGCAGTTTCTGGAGGAATTGTCGCGGCGCTTCACAGGGCCCGGGCGCTTCCGCTTCGTCCTGCAGCCGGCGCTCGCCATCCTGCTGGGAGTCCGCGGAGGTCTAGCTGATGCCAAGGCGGGAAACGCGCCCTACCTGCTCGGTCTGCTCTTCCATGCCCAACGCCGAAGAGAATTGCTGCGGAGCGGCGTGGCGGCCGTCAGCACTCTGCTCGCCGTGGGGATCATCCTGGACGCCGTGTTTCAACTGGTTATCTACAAGGCGGTGCATCCGGGCGCAGCCCTGGTGATTGGGCCGATTCTCATTTGCGTCCCCTACGCACTGTCCAGGGTGCTGACGACACGCCTGGCGCGGCGGCTGGGAGTTCACCATCGCCCCGTACCTGATCGGGGCCGCCATGGACGGCACAGTCGGGGTCAAGGGGACAGGGAGACCTAGATGCTGCAATTCCGAGTGCGAACGACGTTCGCACCACGGGCGGTACACGAGGCGGTTCCGGCTCTCCCGAGGCTGAGGATGGGGTGGCAACTCGCCAATGATCACGACGACGAGAAACGAGATGTCATACTCTTCCGAGACCGGAGGCGAAGCAGGCTGCGGACCGTGACAAGAGAGTTCGACAAGATTCTGCGCCTTGGTGAGATCGAACTGGTGAAGTGATTCGATGGTGAAAAGCGCGGGCCGCCCGCGTAAGCGGCCCGCGCCTTCACCGGCGCAACAGTCAACAACCAGAGAAAGGACCGGACAGTGAAAAACAAGCGCCCACAAAGCCTCGTCGCCGCCGCCCTCGACCGCGCAGTCCGCAAGGGCAAGGTCAAGGCGGTCTTCGAAGAGGCCCGGTGATGGAGGGTGGTCCGCGCCTTCACCAGCGCAACAGCCAATAACGTGAGGGAGGAAGGAACAATGAAACCCACTCGCCCACAAAGCTTCCTCGCTGCGGCGCTTGCTGGCACGCTCGTTTTGGCCGGTTGCACGCACATCGGCCCCAAGGCCGTTGCCGTGGACCGTTTCGACTACAGCACGGCCATCGCCGACTCGTGGAAACAGCAGACGCTCCTCAACATCGTCAAGCTCCGCTACCTGGACCTGCCGGTTTTCGTGGACGTGGCGTCCATCGTCAGCGGGTACTCGTTGCAGACCGGCGTGAACGTCGGCGGCACCGTCTCATCCGAAAAGGCGATCCAGGGCAATTTTGCGGCCGCAGGTGCGCAAGCGATCTACACCGACCGGCCCACCATCACCTACGTGCCGATGACCGGGGAGAAGTTCCTGCACGGACTCATCACGCCGATTGATCCGAAGAACATCTTCTTCATGCTTCAGACCGGCTATGCGGCGGATTTCATCCTGGCACTGACCGTCGAGTCGCTCAACGGTGTGCGCAACCGATCGGTCACAGCAGGTGCCGTCCGGGACGCGGACCCGGAGTTCAAGCGCGCGTTGCAGTTGCTGCGCGAGGTGCAGACCACCGGCGCGTACGGGATGCGGGTGGAGGCGGACAAGGCCAAGGGCTCCGCCGCCGTGCTGTTCTTCCGGCATGAGGACGTGCCCGCCGACATCCTGGAGAAGGTGTCTGAAATCAAGCGCCTGCTCAAGTTGCCCGCGGATCAGCAGAAATACGTGCTGACCTATTCACCGGTACGAGGGGCGGAAAACGAGCTGGCGGTGAACAGCCGTTCCATGCTGCAAATCCTGGCAGCCTTCGCGACCTACATCGACGTTCCGGAGGCGCACCTGAAGGAACATCGCGCGGTACCCGCGTCGGAAAACATGCCGTCGGAGGGCCGGCAGGACGTGGTGCGGATTCACAGCGGCAGGGAGAAGCCGGCGGACGCATATGCCGCCGTGCAGTACCGCGATCACTGGTTCTGGGTTGACGACCGCGATTGGAAGACGAAGCGCGCGCTCACGGCAGTCATGTTCTTCTTCACGCTGGAGGGAACCGGCGGTGCCGAAAACCTCCCGCTGATCACGATACCCGCGCAATAGTCGCGCGAACCAAGCCGACCAGACAGAATCACACCTGTGAGGACCTCATGAACGCAACAACCCCTCGCCGGCGCGCCTAAAGGAAATAGCATGAAGAACCTGCTCACCCTTGAAGCAGTGATTGAAGTTGGGGCCGGCCTTGGGATGGTGGTGCTTCCGTCATTGCTGGTCACGCTCCTGCTCGGTTCATCGCTCGCTACCCCCGTTGCGTTGACTGTCGCACGCGTGGCCGGAGTAGCGCTGCTCGCCCTAGGAATCGCCTGCTGGCTCGCGCGCCACGACGGGCAGAGCCGCGCCGCGAGAGGGCTGCTCGGCGCAATGGTGGTTTACAACGCTGGCGTCTTCATGGTCCTGGCATATGCGGGCATAGCCTTAGGACTGCAAAGTATCGGCCTTTGGCCGGTCGTCGTGGTTCACGCGGCCATGACCGTCTGGTGCGTCATGGGTCTGGTCAATAAGCCGGCGCGAATCATCGAGTAAGTGAATTGACTTGGAAAGGACATAACCATTCAGGTCAAACAACCACTCTCGGCAACTGGCCTGTGACCTGCTCCCGTTCTTTCCAACACACCTCATGTTGACGCTCGAAGAGCTCCCGCCTCGCGGGCTGCCGCTGACTCGTCACTCAGCCGGCAAATAATGACCAAAGCCCCACGAGGCCGGCCACAGCCAGCAGCATGCCGACGGTGATGCTCAATGGCCACTGCGAAATGACCGGCGTTTCGCTCCGCCGAAGACGGCGCAGGCTGAACCAGTGCGACAGGCCCGCCAGGACCGTGGCCGCGATTGCGACGAGGATCAGCGCCACGCCGAACCGGATGGCGACCTCGTGTAGCCGGATCGTCTCCGCGCTCTGGTTGGCCTGCCGCAAGGACCGAAAGAAGGCGACCGTGCCGAAACCGAACGAGGCCATGGTCAGGGTGGTCCGGATCCAAGCCAGGGTGGTCCGTTCAAGGGCGAGGTGGGTCCGAAAGGTCGCCATCTTGGAGCGATCGTCGGCGAGTTTCGTGGTCCGATTCGGGACATCGGCGATTTGCGGGTCCATGTGAATATTCCTCCTCCTTGGTTGCATTCCCCTTGGCCGATTCACCATCTTACACGGCGGAAGCGTTTCAGAAGCAGCCCAAGGTTCGGTCTGCCGCCACGAGTCATCAGTCGTGGAGCTGCCCTCTCGGTGAGTAGCGAAGGACCAAGAACGGGCCTAGTGCGACGACTTTTGGCTCGGGCCTGATGGTGAGCCGTGTCGTGTCCCAGCGCCTGGCGCGGCGGTTGGGGGGAAAGCAGGGAACGATCGTGGCAGCGCCTCGGCATTACGTGCTCTACGGCATCAACACGCACGTCTGGCTCACGGAAGTGTCCCGGTGCCTCTTTACGAAGACTTCCACGGCCACAACTGCGCCGGCCTACTTCAAGACCGTGCTGGCGGCCGAGCCAGCGCCGCGCGGCTGCCATTCGCCACCATACCCGCGCAGTAGCTCCTCTCAGGCGTCCGGCGCGCCTCAGTCGGATTTGGCGGGGGGCGGCGCCCATTTGTCCTTGGGCACCACGACGGGCTTGTCCGGTTGCATCTCGAAGTGCGGCGACATGATCTGTACGCCGTGCTCGTTGAACGCGTCCTGGATGTTCGCGTTCAGAGCGGACAGCACGTTGATACGCTGGTGCGGATCCTCCAGGTAGGCGCAGATCGCGTACTCAACGTAGAAGTCGGAAAGGCTTCGCTGGAGCGCGAACGGTTTGGGCTCGCGCCGCAGGCCGGGCGTCTTCTCCGCCGCAGCCACGAGCATGGCGTGGACCTGCCTCCAGGGGGCGTCGTAGCCGATCGTGACGCTGGTGTGCAAGATCACGCCGTCCTCGCTGCCCGGCCGCGAGTAGTTCTTGGTGATGTTCCCGAGCACCACGGCGTTCGGGATCGTCACCTCCTCCTGCGCGCGTGTCATGATCTTGGTGGCTAGGAGCCCGAAGCTCGTCACGGTGCCCTCGGTCCCGCTCACAAGCACGTAGTCCCCCGGCTTCAGCGCCCGCGAGTACATCAGGCTGATGCCCGCCATCGCCTGGTTCACCAGCCCCGAGGAGCCCAGGGAGACGAGTACCCCAAGAAACACGGAGAGTCCCTTGAATATGTCGCTGCTGCTTCCGGGGATATAGGGGTAGGCAACGGCAATGGCGAACATCCAAACGAGCACGAGCGCGATCGGCTTGGTGGGCCTCGCGACCTCCTGAGGCACCCACGCCACCTGCACTTCGCCCCGGTCAACCGCGTCGAAGAACCCGGCCACCAGGTGTGCTACCAGGCGTGCGACGAAGATGATGACCACCGCGACGAAGAGGCCCGGCACAGCTCTCAGCGCTCCCAGGGCGAGGTCCTCGAACGTCGTGAGGAGGAACGACCCGAGTACCTCGCCCCACGGGCGGCTGTACGGAAACCGCTTGAGCACGAAGGTCAACCAGACGTAGGTGAGGAACAGACCAGCGGACAGGGACAACAGGCCCACGGCGGCTCGAAGAACCGTCAGGACCTGTCCGCTCTCCACGAGGGTGAAGCCGGCAATCTTGATCTCCCGGAGCCTGCCTGTCCTCTGTCTCACGAACCGGTAGAGCACCGCCCGCCGGGCAGCCAGCAGCCATCGCATCAGGAGGATGAACACGAGGGTGGCGACGACGCTCAACCCCACCGCGCGCAGCAGGGTCGCGGTGCTGCGCTGCTCACGCTCCTCGTTGAACGCCACCTGGAGGTGCGCCACGGCGCGCGCTGCCGCCTCCTCGATCGTCTCGCCCGTCAGGGTGTCCACGTCGCCGGGCGTGATCGAGAACACCGGGGTTTGCCCGATCAGGACGAGCATCCCTTCCGGTATCTTCCTGGCCGTGACGGCCCCGCTTTCTCGGGCGCCGGCGACGGTCTGGATGCGGTTCAGCGCTCCATCGGCGCGCTCACGCGGGTCCCGTGCCCCGAGCCATGCCCGGAACGTGGTGATCGGCCGGTTATTGAGGAGAAGCTCGGCCGTCTCGGGCTGCTGTGGCGCCCCCGCCTGGGCAGCCGGGGCGGCTGGTTCTTGGCTCGTCGTGGCAACAGCCGCCGTTGGCGCGGCCGCGCCGCCCGGTCTCTGGGCGGTCGCCTTCGGGACAGCCAGGGTCACAACCAGGATGGCCGCGATCATCAACGCAACGGCCGAGCCAGGTCCAACGCCACGCCTCGAGTCCACGCTCTTTCCAACGGCTGTGCGTTCACTCATCCCTCGCTCCTTGGTCCAGTACCTCGGTTCGATGCGCGAAGCCGAGCAGGATTCTATCCCAGGCCCCCAAACACGCCCTGCGCTCCCGGTGCTACCATCGCCGCAACTCGCTGCGAACCAGAGGCAGCCATCTCGCCTGAGAGGGAGGACACAATGGAAGTCGCCACCACCAATCGCACGTACACCGTCATCTTCGTGGTGCTCGCGGCAGTGGGCGTCGGGTTCATCTGCTTCCGAGTGCTTTCGCCCTTCCTGGCCGCCATAGCGTGGGCGATCGTCATCGCCGTGGCGTTCCAGGCACCGTGGGCATGGCTCGAGCGCAGGATGCCGAAGCACCGCGGCCTCGCTGCCGCGCTGCTCACGCTGGCGATCGCCCTCATCGTCCTCCTGCCCGGCGGCCTCTTCTCCGGTGTGATCGCGAGCCAGGCGATCGACGTGGCGAACAGGGTCTCGGCCAAGCTCGGTTCCATGAACATCCGCTCCTACTCCGACTTCATTGCGCTCCCCCAGGTTGCCGGCCTTCTGGACCGGGTCCAGACCCGGCTCGGAATGTCGCCCGACGAGTTCGAGAAACTTGCATCCGGCTTTCTGACCAAGGCTTCGAAGGTCATCGCCGCGGTGAGCGGCAAGCTGGTGCTCGGCGCCTTCGATGCCGTCCTCACGTTCGTGATGGTGATCTTTCTGCTGTTCTTCTTCTTCAAGGACGGGAGGGACATGGCGAGGGCGCTCTTCGAGCTCCTTCCGACCGATCAGGCCGGAAGACAGCGCATCAGCGATTCCTTGCAGTCCATGCTCGCGGCCATCTTTCGCGGCTCGCTGCTGTGCGCGCTCGCCCAGGGTCTCACCGGCGGGATCGGCTGGTGGATGGCCGGGCTGCCGTCGCCCGCCCTCGCCGGGGCCGCGATGGCCGTATTCTCGCTGTTGCCTGTCGGCGGCACGGCCATCGTCTGGCTCCCCGGCGCCATCTACCTCTGGGCGGCCGGTCGTCACGGCTCCGCCATCTTCCTCCTCGCCTGGGGCGTTGTCGTGGCCTCGTTCCTCGCCGACAACGTCCTGCGGCCCATGCTGATTCGGGGGACCGCGGAGCTCTCGACCCTGGTCGTGTTCCTTGGCGTGTTCGGCGGCCTCGCGGCGTTCGGCCTGCTCGGCATCTTCATTGGCCCGGTGGCGCTGGTGCTCGCGACCACCCTGATCCAGGTGATGCGGCACGAGGCCGGGACCGGCGAACCGGCCGCGGAGGTGTGAGTAGGGACGGACGGTGGCTGCTGGGGCCCGCAGGCCGGGCCTGCCAGCCCCGGGCAGGCTCTTCAGTATTGCCGGGCGAGTGGCATACGGGGTATGCTCCCTGACCACAGGAGGTGGGGTCATGCGTCTGAAGACGGCTGTGATGACGTTGGTTGTGGTGATGCTCCTCGCGGTCACGGCGAGTGCCCAGGTCGTGATGAAGGTCAACGGCGTTCCGATCTCGGCCGGCCAGCTCGGCGTGGCGAAGTACAAGGTGATCTCGGACAGTCCGATGCTCCTCGACAACCCGGCGAAGGCCACCCAGGCGGCCGTCGGCCAGCTCGTCGCGGATGTGCTGCTCTCCGGGGCCGCACGCGAGGCGGGGCTCTCGGTCACCGAGAAACAGGTCAACCAGGGCCTGGACACGGTCAAGGCGCAGCTCGGGGGAAAGGCAGAGTACAAGGACCTTCTCAAGCAGGTTGGCGCCACCGATGAGGATGTCCTCCAGGTCGCCACGCGGCGGCAGCTCGCCAAGCTGTACGTCGCGACTAAGGTCGACCCCACCGTGAGCGTCACCGATGCCGAGGCCAAGGCGTACTACGACGCACACCAGGGAGACTTCCAACGCTTCGCCCAGGTCAAGATCCTCGGCATCTTCGTCAACGCCCCGCCGGGGATCAGCGAATCGGAAGACGCGCGCGCAAAGGCCCGCGTCACCGAAGCCAGGCGTCGCGTCCTGGCCGGTGAGGAGTTCGGCAAGGTGGCGCGCGACGTCTCCGAGGACATGTCCAAGGGCAAGGGTGGCGACCTCGGCTGGATGGATGCCGGCTTCGTGGCCTCGCTGGCTTCCCAATTCGGGACGGACGTCTCGAAGCTCGAGCCGGGCGAGACCTCTCCGGTCCTGCGCGGAAAGTTCGGCTACTGGGTCTTCCAGGTCGAGGCCAAGCGGCCGGCAGGGCCTGTCCCGTACGCCGAGCTCCAGGACGTCCTCCTCAAGAAGATGCGTGAGAACAAGGTCAACGAGGCCGCCGCGGTGATCGTCAAGGAGCGGCGCACCAAGGCGACCATCGAGGCGCTCGACCCGGCCGTGAAGGCCGCCCTGTAGTCGATCGAACACAGGCGGCACCGACGGCCATCGCACAGTCGGTGCCGCCTTATATCCTCCGGAGACGACTCCCCGGCTGCCTCGGCTGAAGCCCGGGGCCACCCTTCACGCAAGCGGCCCGCTCCGTGCGAGCGGTGCCCCCTTCCGAAACTTGAATACCGCCACAACGAGCTCGGTCGGCGCGGCGTTGAATGGCCGCTGGTCCTCCGGCGGGCCAACCGATCAACCCCAGGGTAGACTCCTCCGCATGGGACCAAAGGCCCATGGACAGTGCCCGACGGCCGTGAGAGATTTCCGCGAGTCCTTTGAGCTTCGCCTCGAACACGACGTCGCCGGCGCGCCTGCGGGGCGTCAGGCGACGATAGGATGACGACAGAGATCGCCGATGTTGAGACGGGAGGACCCGACATGTCCGAGAGAGCAACCCGCGTCGAACACGATCTCCTGGGCGAAAAGCGCGTCCCGGCGGACGCCTACTACGGCGTCGAGACGGCCCGCGCCCTGGAGAACTTCCACATCTCCGGCGTGCCGTTGCGCCTCTACCCCAACCTGATCAAGGCGCTCGGGATGGTCAAGCTGGCCGCCGCGCGGGCCAACTTCGACTGCGGCCAGTTCAGCA
>Ga0315274_10006355_pt1 | contig 17206 bp, 11 predicted proteins | sample YL17G02_20_MG_FD_203700 | JGI IMG/M metagenome (GOLD analysis project Ga0315274, IMG submission 203700) | Sediment microbial communities from Yellowstone Lake, YNP, Wyoming, USA - YL17G02_20 | ecosystem: Environmental > Aquatic > Freshwater > Lake > Sediment | place: USA: Wyoming | collected...
CCGCTCAAAGGTTCGTCCTGAGCTTGGGCCTCTCCATTTGAGAGAAGGCTCGAAAAGATTGGCGCTCCTGCAAGCACGGCTCCTCCTAGTATTGTGCGCTTGAGAAATTTCCTTCTCGGGATTTGTTCTCCGAGTATTTCGTCAAGACCCATTTTTCCCCCTTATCACCTACGTTATTGATCCTATCAATGGTTTCGCCCACTCGTTGACCAGGAATACCATCCTTCCGATGAGAAGCGATATACGACCCATCACTGTGTAGCCGAACGCCGCACCGAATGAAATCATCAGAAACCATATTCCGATTCTCGAAATCCCCCCGATAAGACCCTTGTGTTCAACGGAAAAGTAGAAGTAGATCAGGACAGAAAGCACACCCACCACCATTATGAGGTTCCACAGAGTACCAACTCCGCTATAACTCAGGGAAAGCATCGAGTCACCTATTTGTGGGATGACCTCTCCGTGAAGTTTCTGCATCATGTTCACGCCCACGTAGTAACCCACGTAGACCGCGAGCGCCCACCTGCTCACCCAGGCAACCCGCTTGATGTAGCGGAAATAAAGTATTACGCCCAGCCCTGCGGCAAAAACCAGATTCCAATTGGCACCAAAGTCGTGAATGAGGGGAAGCACGAGGTTCGGTTTGAGCGTCTGATTCATGACTATACCGATGTAATAGCCTAGAGAAAGCCCTGCGAAGAAACTCTCGGCAAGTCTAAAGAAAGGATTGTCCTTGTATAGAAAGCTGAGCATGCAGAGAGTGAAGAATGCTGCTAGCCATGTTCCCAAGCTTGGCATAAGGTAACCTCCCTAGCTCGCCTTGCGCGGTTTTTTTCTTGAAGTGAAGTACACAATGTTACCTAAAACGATAAACGCAATCATGATCATGTGGACGATTGACTGAACGTCCATGCCCTTTGTTGCGGTGTAAAGGCCTGGAGTCGCATAAACCTCGGCGAGCTTCGGGTACTTTTCAACCACCAGCCTCTCGTACTCCGAGGCACCTTTGAGTCCACCCAACAGACCCGCCATCTGCTTTGCCTCGAGGTAAGCATAGTACTTCGGCGCAGACACCGCGGTCGGGCCAACGATTACCGGAATCCCGAACTGGGCGTTTACAAGATTCGCCCACCATTCCCCGATTATCCCGGTGGCAAGACTCACGACGAGTTTCATGTCCCTGTACGTTCTTATGTTCTGCATGATCGGAAGCTCGCTCAGCGGAGTGCCTCTCATGTCTGTCGGGAAAACTTCATGAATGTTCTCGGCCATTTTTTTCATGGCAGCCTGGGCTCCATCTTTGTATCCCAGGTTGACGTAGTCAACTCCGTACTCCAATTCCGGAAATTCCGCTGCCACCTTGCTCACTTCGTTAACCGCTTCCGAGAGCCCGCCCAACGGGTAAAGCGCAATCACCACCACCTTGATTCCCTTAGAGAAACAATGTCTCAGAAAGGCATCTGCCATCGGTGCATTCTCGGGAGCCGAAGAAGGCCCGTAGTCAAATGAGATCAGGACCACGTCACCCTTTTGCAGTTGGTTCTCAATTCTGTCAAACGCCATTTGCACGGGCGGCGTTATTGAGACAGGTAGACCTATCACAAAAAGGATAGGTAGAATCGTACCAATGGCGATGAAGAGGTAGATAATCCGCCTGTCAACCTGCATCACTCTTTCTAGATTCATCGGATTCTCCTTTCTCCTCTATTCGCCTTTTCCGAGGCCAAGGTACGAACGCTCTATTCCCAGAATCACTCTGAGCGCCATCGAGGCCGCGCCCAGGGCCGCGCCTATCATGATTCCCCGCTGGGCAGCCATGTTCGGCTTGCTCATGATCCATTCGGTGACGCGCGGGAACCAGGGGGAGACCATCTCACCGAACGGAATCCTTCCAAACATCACTATCAACGCAGCCACGAGCAGTATTGTGGCTTCCGGGTTTCTGGCCCTGAAAGCCCTGTATGAAGCGCTTGCCATGAAGAATGCGAGCAGCGCAAACATTGTGCCCTGAAGCGGAAGGAAGCCATACTTGTAAAGCCAGTCAAACGGCGTCGATGAACCGTCCGGTCTTGTGGCAATGCCGCCGAACACGTTGAACGCACCCGCAAAACCGAAGAACCCCATTATGGCAAGACCGAGAAGAAGAACGATCGCGTAAGGCCAGCCCGGGGCTTGTCTCCTGATCTTGTTTGCGTTCATCTGGATGACGTTCACCACGCCGAGGAGCAGGGCGAATCCGGCCACTATTATCAGCCACGAATCAAGGTTTGTGCTCACAAGACCCACGTGTCTCTGGGGCACAAAAAAGGCAACGATTGGGATCGTTCCAGCAAGAAAAGTCAGTAACAGCGGGAGTTGCCTTTTCATCTACCAACCTCCTTAGAACCTTCTCAGTTTGATTGTGCGGTGTGTTTCGGTCGCGTTTCTCATACTTCTTATGTCGCTCGGGAAACTCATCGCGATTACTAACTCCGACGTCACTGCATCCTGAATGCAGTCGTCATAAGCGTTATGCCAATGGACTCGAGGACAACTCCCAGTCCCAGCGCCACTATCAGCAAAAACTTGGTTATGTCCTGCCCCTTTATGCTTCCGAGGAGAACCGGCTCCCTCGAAAGATACGCGCTGGCAGCGTAGAGCTCTTCCCCGATCAGCGTGTAGTCACACGCCACCACGAAGAAAGGAAGCTGCGCGACCTCAGCAGTGCCCGAGATCTGGATGGCACCAATTGATTGACCTGTCTCCGCCAAAAGCAGGCTCTCTGCATAGAATGAACCGATGAGGAAGTTCGTGGCGGGTCTCTCTCTGACCATCTTCCCGGTGACCGAGGCAGTGTATGCAAACTGGTCATACGTGACGTAGTTCACCATCTCTTCACGGAAGAGGTCGGGTCTTCCCGCTTCAAGATAAGCTTCCTTCACGGTCTCTCGTGCCGCCGCAAAGGTAAGCGGGTCTTTGTTCGGAACTTCTAGATCTGCGTTATATGTAGCGCTAAGCTTCGCGACGTGCCCAAGTATCGCCAGGCTAGCGATTGTTTGTATTTCGTCAACACTCATGATGCCCGGGATGTAGAGCATCTTCTTACCCATCTCGGTCGCTCGTCCTACGGCTTCATCCACTGCATCAAGCCCGGCGATTTTTCTGATATAGATGGGCTTGGCTTTGCGAGCACGCGTGATGTAGTAGAGTACCGCGGAAGCGAAAACAACCAGAAGGACAAGCGCGTTGAGCCGATAGAGTCTAAACCAGTTGCCTTTTGAAAAAGCCGCTTGAGTCGGCTCAGAATCCGCGAAAGTGCTGCCGAGCACCGAACGGACTTTGTAGTAGTATGCCTGCCCATCAGTGAGACCCGTGTCCACATATTCATGCTGAGCTGCGCCGGCTTCTCCCACCTGTACGTATGCACCGTCGAGCTTGTCAGAGCGCAACACCTGATAAGTGAGGCCCAATTCCATCGCGTTCTCCGGCTCGACCCACTTGATCGTTATGGACCCTCCCTCGTCGCTACGAGTATCCGAGGCCGTTACCCCCCACAGAGCGCGCGGGGCAGGTTCGGCCGCGACGGGCGCGGCCTGAGCCGCGGTTCCTTCAACGGGAGCACCGGCCTCAGGCGTGGACTGTGCGGCTTCCTGGGCTCCAGTCCCTGTGGCAGGCTTCGACTCGCTCGTGACACCAGAGGGAGGAGCCTGGCCCTGGACCTGTGTCGAGAAGAGAGTAAAGAAAAGTGTGGCCGCAACACATGCGAGAAAAAGTGCACATGGAAGTCTCGACGACAAGGCTCGTAGGAGAAAGTTCCTCCAAGGTACTGTCCTCGCCCTCAATAAACGGAGCAGAGGACGAGGCAATGCTGAGAGAGGGCTGGCACTGTGAACGCGATTGGGCATTCCATCCTCCTTTTCGGAGCAAAAGGTGTTGTCCCGGCAATGAGCCCACTCAGGACGGGCGAATGACTTGCTCGAGAATCAGGCATCGACCCGTTGCGCGCCGACGCCTGGCACACCGGCGACAAATGACGGCCGGTCTGCGCTACGTAGAGCTACGTAGAAACGTACCCCTTCTCCTTGGTGATTCGCTGTCCTTCTGGAGAAAACACAAACTCAAGAAAACTCAAGGCCAGACTGCTGACCTTGTTGCTGGCGTAGATGTGGAGCGGTCTTTCCAAGAGATAGCTCCCATCAAGGACGGTTGCGTATAAAGGCAGGACGGCAACACTCCCGGAGTTCTTTTTCACGCCAATCACCTTGACGCCGGCGCCCTGAACGTAGGCAAGACCGACATACCCGATACTCCAGAACTCCCGACTTACAGATTGGACAACGGCCCCGCTGGATGTCACCAACTGGACGCCCGGCCCATAGTCATCTTTCTGTAGCACACGTTCCTGGAAAAACGCCGAGGTTCCGGAGTCTGAGTCACGCGATACCAGCCGGATGGCCTGGTTTGGCCCGCCGACCTCCCTCCAGTTCTTGATTCCCCCGTTGAATATCTGGCGGAGTTGACTCATCGTGAGTTCGTTTGCGGGATTCTGAGAATGCACAATCACGGCGACTCCATCGAGCGCGACTATCACATCCTGTAGCGCAATCCGGCGATAATCGGCCCTCTGGGTCTCCCCGGCGTTGACCGCGCGCGAGGACATGCAGAGGTCTACCGCGCCGTCAATCAGGGCACTGATTCCGACCGTGGACCCCCCGCCCGCAACCGAAATCTGCGTGTCTGGATGCAGCTTCGTATATGCTTCGGCCAGGGCGGTTATCATGGGAAGCATGGTGTCAGACCCCTTTATCTTAAGAGTTGCCTGCTCTGCTCCCTCTGTTTTAGCTTTTTCCTTGCTTTTTTTCCCGCAACCCCCGCAACCGCCCGCCACCACGAAAAGCGTGAGGAAAAACGTGAGAACTAGCATGAACGTCGTGAAACCGAAAACGCGCGTGACGCACGTGTCCCGACCAACATCTATCCTATGTCTCTTGCTCATTTTCTTTCCAATCTCAGTTACGATCAGGAACAGCAAGGAATCTGCAAGTAACCCAAACCCTGCTCCTCAATCAAGTAATCTGATCTCTACCCTAATCAAGTAGTCTGATCCCTACCCTTCGATCAAGCAACCTGGGTCTTGCTCTTCAAACAAGTAACCTAACCACCATCCTCGCCCCCACCGGCCTAACCCCTGCTTTTCAATCGCGCCAACCTCTGCCGCGCGTCTGTAATTTCAGGAATTCCTGGATCGGCATTCTTCCAGATGTCCAGAAACTCCTCGTATTTCTCAACGGCTTTCTCATTCCACCCGGATTTCTCGTAAGCCAGTCCCATAAGGTAGTAAGCTTTCACCGCCCAAACGGCATGTTGCGGTCTTTCCTCGTCGTATCTCAAGAGCAACTTTTCACATTCGGCCACGGCCTCGGCCAGTTTACCGGATTCCAGACAGGCATGGACGAGCCAGTATCTAACTTCAAACGAGGGCGGTTGGGTTTGCTGCATTGCTTTTTCAAGATATGTCACTGCATCCTTTGAGTTGCCCTTTATCAACTCAACAGTTCCGCTGGCGGTCAGATAGTCACTCATCTGGGATTTGTTTTTTTCCTCAATGTCTTTCTTTAGGGAGCGGAGCACTTCTTCGGCCTTTGCAACTTTCCCGCTTGCTGCAAGGATCATTGCCCTATACGGCCTCATCCTCACAACGCTCTTGGGGTTTATTTGCGCATAAAGCAGATTGCCAGTTTCGATTTCTGCTAAAGCTCGGACAAAATCCTTTTTCTCAGCGTAGATAAATACCTTCAACCAGTGTTTGCCAATTCTAGCCTCACTTGGTGCTCCCTTGCCTTGCTCCATTTCATCCGCGGCGATCCCATTGTCAAGAACCTGAAGGGCTTCTTGTAGCTTCCCCTGATACAGAGGGATAAGTGCGAGACAGAACCTACCCCCTGACCGCAGATCCTTGTTACTACTTGAAGCCATTTCTTTGTAGCAACTGTCTGCTTTGGCATATTCTCTCTTGAAAAGATACATGTTCCCCAGCTTTCCCAAGGACGCGTAGAAATCCGGCTTTATCTTCAAAGCAATTCTGTAAGATTGAATCGCCTCGTCCAGCCTGCCGTTGTACGCGTAGAGATCAGCTCTCGAATCGTAGGGATTCGCTTGGTCAGGGGCCAGGGAAATGTACTTGTTGATGGCCCAGATGGACTTGTCGAAGTCACCGTTGTCATTATAAACATAGGCAAGCATGTTGTAGGCCACCTCGAAAAGCGGGTCTATTTCAATGGCCTTGTTCAAGTAGCCGACGGCCTCTCCGTATTCCCGCAGATTGGCGAAATAGAACCCACCAAGGGTCAAGTAAGCCAGTTTTTCGTCGGGATAACGTTCCACTATTTTTTTGAGTTCGTTGATCGCTAGCCTGTAATTCTCGGTCTTTCCAGTTTCCTCGCCTCTAAGAGAGTATTGTAGAGCCTTTATGTAGTGCTTTTCCCTGTCGCTGACTTTGTCCGAATATTTCACTGCTTTCGTTACCCACTTCTTCCGTTCATCCATCTGCCCAGCAACTTGGGCGAGGCCGTAGTAAGCCATCGCGAATGTAGAGTCAAACTCCAGTGCGCGCTTAAAGCTCCTCTCCGCATCCACGTAGTAGACTTTGAGCATGAAATCTCGACCTTCAAGAAAGTAACGATACGCTTCGGGTGAATGCGTCGTAACCTCTGCAACCTTGGGGGTTTTCTCTTTTTGAGCCTGGGTAGGAGGCAAAATGTCTTTTTTCAATTCGACCGTGAGGCGGTCCACCATCGAGAAGATGCTTTCCTTCGGCTCACCGGCTATTCGCTCAGACGCTACTACCCTACCGCTCTCTACCTCAACCAATTGCGATGTCAGTACAACCTGCGGCTGCACCTGAAGAATACTGCCCAGAAGCATGTACTTGGCACCGGCTTTGGTTGCAACCCGGGACGCGACGTCCCGGTCTATAACCTTGGTTCCTTCTCTCCCAAGTAATTTCAATATGTCATACAGCCTCTGGCTGGATACCACGTTCATGTATTGCGACTCGGAGAGGTTAGTTATGAGAAGATTGGTGACGATCTCACCCAACCTGTCTTTGTCCTCTCTGTCCACGAGATTCTCGAAATACATGACCGCGAGAGAATTCTCTGCCGCGATTGGTCCTTTGTCCTGACCTATCTCCAGTTTGAAAGGCTTGAGAATTAACAAGAGGAGTATGGCAACAAAGACAACCGAGGCGGGGATCACGAATGGCAGGAGCTTCCTGTTTCTGGGGGGAGGGCCCGTGGCCGCTGTGACAGGAACAGTCACAGCGGCCGGGACAGTCCTGCTTGGCTGGGTTGTCGGAGTCCGCGCCGTCATTCTCGCGGTTTTCTCGTATTCCAGGCTCTTCTTCTCGCGTCTCAGATCCGCTAGGAGATCGTCTATGTGCTGATACCTCTCGTCCTTTTCCTTTTCCAGCGCCTTGTCGACTATCCTCTGCAAGCCCTCTGGAAGATTCGCTCTATAGGCGGCCAATGGTTCGGGCATCTCGTTGATTATCGAATATACTATAGCCGCAGGGTGTTCTCCCCTGAAGGGTAGCTTTCCAGTAAGAATCTCGAACAGAACGACTCCGAAGGAGAAAACGTCGCTTCTCTGGTCGACTTCTTCCCCCGAAGCCTGCTCGGGCGACATGTAGGCAGCGGTGCCCAAGGTCGAGCCAGTATCGGTCAGCCCGACCGCACCCTTCAGCTTCGCCAGCCCAAAGTCCATTATCTTGACCTGTCCCCGCGGGTTCACCATGATGTTGTCCGACTTTATGTCTCTGTGCACGAGCCCTTTCTCATGAGCCATGGTCAGGCCTTCGCATATCTGAATGCCGATATCCAGAACCCTCTTCACGGGGAGGGGCTCTTTCTGCACCATGTGCTTCAAGGTCTCTCCCTCGACGTATTCCATCGCTATGAATATTCCATCGGGAGTATTTTCTATTCCATAAATCGTGGTGATGTTGGGGTGATTGAGAGCAGACGCGGACTGCGCTTCCTGCATAAAGCGCGCTTTCTCCTGGGGATCATCTGAGACGTGCGGAGGCAGAAACTTGAGGGCGACGTGGCGCTGGAGCTGTATGTCCTGGGCCTTATAGACTACACCCATCCCACCTTCGCCCAGCTTCTCAGTAATCTTGTAGTGGGAAATGGTCTTACCGATCATTTGAGTCTGTTCGCGGTCCTTTCTGGATTGTAGCCCGAGGAGATACGGGCTTCCTCCTCACGGCCATCGGTATGGGTTCAAGCACCGATACCAGTCTTGATTCCAGAGAAAGCTACGATTCATGTTCAGACCTTGACTCACCATATCCTAATCAATTTCTACCATTTTACACTCTATTTTCCACTTGTCAGTCTTTCTTTTTCGCCTCGTAGAGCGAATGAACATCGGCTCTATCCATAGTCTGAATCGCCCCCAGCCGGCAGCCCACGCAACTGCGCGTAACTTGCGTCGACGTAATCGTGCGACGCGCTGTACTGGCGAAGCTTGTTCCGCAACCGCTGCATAAGATGCTTCTTTAAAGGTCGAACGAATCCCTCGGTCCAACAAGGGCAAAGACTCTGTCGGCCCGGGCAAACCCCTTTGAATGCATTTCTCCCAGGTCGTCGAACTCGAACTTGCCGGACGCTTTTTCCTTTGTCACCGGGCAGGCAAGAATCGGCCCCGTCTTTTCATTGGCGAACTTCTCGAGTCGGAAGGCCAGGACCACGGGCTCGCCGATCATTGACAGACCCGTAGGACGGTCACGGCCGAAACTGTCAATAAAGACGGGACCTGTCGCAAGTGCCCAGTCCATGCGCAGGGAGGAGTGCCGAACGGACCAGATTGAAGGATCCGTCCCCAGCTTCTGTACCAATCGGTCAAGCGCAATTGCTGCTCGGCATGCGTCAGCGGCATAGTTATTGTTCGAGCGCCCGTCCCAGAAGGCAAAAATAGCGTCGCCCTGATATTCCTTAACGGTGCCGCCATGCTGTACCACAGCTTCTGCAAGCTTATCGAACACGTGGCTCACGGATTGCTGCAGATCCAGAGACGCCGCCTTTTGTACGAGAACCGTGTAGTCGCGAATGTCTCCAACCAGCACGGTAACCACCGTCGCCTCTGGAACGGCCATTGTGGCGGACCTCACCTTCATGGATCCCGGCGTTGGACTAGAGGTGGCGTCGGAGGTGACGCTGAACTCGTGTCCTTTGCCCATGCACAGCACCTGACCATGTCGCACCTCGACTTCCAGATTGGGAATCAAGCGGCGGCCATCCAGCCATGTGCCGTTGCGGCTCACGTCACGCGCGAAGCACCGTCCATCGAGCGTTTGAGTAATCACACAATGTCGAGAAGAAACGGCCGGGTCTTTGACCCAGAGGACGCCAGGCGCCGGCTCCCCGTCTTCGTGGAAACGTCCTATTTCGATACTGTGATAGAAAACGTACAGTTCTTCGCGAGAAGTTCCGGGGCTTTCTACCAGTATTCTTGGTGGTCTGTCAGACGCGGGCGGTGCCTTGTAGCGCCGCGGCGTTTTGCCTGTTCCCATGTCAATATCTCTGCCCCTACCTAGTTCTCACTTCTGAGCCGAACAACTTCATCACTCAACTCTCGAATCCTTCTGGACATGGTTTCCAGAATACGGAAGGCAAGAGAAGGGTCCTGCTGAACCCGAGTCAGAAAAGTCTTCTTGTCCAATGTAAGCACTCTGACTCTGCCGAGAGCGCGGACACTGGCCGATCGGGTCTCACGCGCAAAGATGGCCATTTCTCCCACGGTTTCCCCCTCACCCAGCAGTCTCAGACGTACTTCCGTACCCTGCCTTTCGACAAACACCTCCACCTGACCTTCCTGGATGACGTACATGCTGTCTCCGACATCTCCCTGCCGAAAAATGATTTCACCGTCCTCTAGCATCTTGCCCAGCTTACCTGCACCCATTACAGTCTCCTCTCACTGTTTGACCCATCAAGAGGGAAGCTTGAAACGAGCATATTCCACAGGAAACGGCCGATAAACCGAGGGCTCAGGCCGCGGATAAAGATGTCCTTGTAGGGCGCGCTCCCCGTAAACATGTCCCAAAGGGCCATGCTCATGTAGCGAAGGCGGGGGGCTCCTTGCTGCTCAATCGTGGACATACGCAGTATGGCGCGTCGCGCAAACCGTGCCTTTCGAATCGTGCGAACGGCACCAAAACTCAGCCTCCCAAGCGTGTTGTCTCTACCGATGCTGCGGCAGATCGGCCAGAAGTGCTCTCTGAAGCTCGAGGCAGAAACGCCCCAGAGAACAGCAGTAGTGGCGGCGGCCTTGGCAGTACGGTACGCGGCCCCGATTCCGTCTTTGTACAGCCGGGTGACCCCGCAATCGCCGATGAACACGACCCGATCGGCAAAGGGGCCGACGGCGCCCCGTACATTCATACTGGGCCAACAATTGCAGGAACTATGATCGGACCGCCAACTCCGGGGAAGGCACTGTTTCACCTCCGAGGAATCCAGAAAGGACTTCACCAGAGACTTGTCGATATCCTTGCCCAACAGGCAGATTGTCACGTAATCACCTTTGGGTATTATTGCGGCGAATTCGAGACGCGGTATGTCAAGAAGAAAGACGTGCATTGAGCTACCCAACGCCCTCGAAATACTCTCTTCGCCCAGATAATACTCACTGATGAATGCTTTCGTTGTGTTGGGAAACCTGTAGCCGAGTCCTAACGTTTCGAAGAGCTTTGAAGTGCCGGAGTTTACTCCCGCTGCTACCGCCAGCAGGTCGTAGTCCTGAGACGAGCCGCCGCGGACCGTAATCTCCGGCCGCCCGCGCTTAAAATCGACGCTATCTACCCTCCCGCGCACCAGGTGCGCCCCGTTATTCAAGACCAGGGTCTGAAGATAGCCGTCAAAACTCGTCCACTTGGTGCTCTGAACATCCCGTGGCCCGGAGCCTCGGTGAACCGCAGCTATTCTCATCTCGTTCAGCGGCGTTTCGATACGGACGCTGCCAACGTCCATGTGCAATCGATAAGAGTCAATCCCCCTCTGCACGACGGTTGGGGGCAGGTTAATCCCCTCGGCTGCCAGTGTCTGCACAAGCGACTCGGAAACAATACCACCGCACATGTTGCAGCCGGTGGGGCCGGGTCGCGAAAAATCCCGTGATTCATAAACGTCCACCCTGAGATCTATGCCGACTCTCCTGGCGATTTCGATGAGGAAATAGCTGAAAAAGGAACCGGCGGGACCCCCTCCAAGCACGGCAACGCGGGAACCGCTATCCAATCCCAAAACGGGTGAGTCTTTCTGCCGGTGAATCATTTGGCCGCAACCTTGTCCAACTCAGACAATCGTGCCTTCGCGTCCTTGACTTCCGGGAGTTCCTCGTCTGCATTCTTCCAGATCTCCAGGAACTTTTCATATTGCTTGATCGCCTTTTCTGACCGACCTTTCTCTTCATACAACCTGGCCAGCCTGTAGTGATACTTAGGATGGATGAGATGCCGGCTCACTCTCTTCGGGTCAAAGGTGATCAGCTTCTCGTATTCAGCGATCGCTCTATCCAGCTCACCCTTCTCAACAAACGCCCGCGCCAGTACATCCTTGAGGGACGGGGTATTGTAGGACACGATATTAGAAGAGTTCATTGAGGGTATTTCCCAGGGTGAGGTCTTCTCGCAGACATTAACGGCTTTGTCCAAAGCGCCTTGTTTCAACAGAATCTCAGCGCGAAGCAAATCATGATAGAAGACTATCCAATCTCGAACCGCGGGGTCTATTTTGGGAAGAAGGGACGTCATCACGGTCAATCTTGACTCCGCGACGTCTGTTCGCCCCTGTTTCAGCTCCACGAGCCCGAGGTAGAAGCTGTACTCTGCCGTATAGAATGGAGTGTATGCGGGATAGCTTTCCACGATAGTGTTGAACCAACTCTTGAAATGCATCTGGCTGGCGTCGAGCTCGCCTTTGTCGTAGTCTCCCCTCTCATAGCAGATCCATCCCCTCATCCAATCGGTTGCAGCCTTGAGCGGCCTGTTTCCCAGTGACGCCGCCAGCTCTGCTGCCTTGCCGAGTTCGGCAAGACATCCTTCAAGATTGCCAAGCCAATACTGATAGAACGCGCTCCACAGATACCCGCCCGCTTTTCGACCCGGAGCTTTTTCAGCAAGAATGGACTGATTGAGCCGCTTAAAAGCGCCGGCGTAGTCCTCCTTGAGGGCCAGGACGTAGCCGATTTTCCAGTCGGAACCGAAATCGGGCTTGACTTCCACTGCCTCCTGATATCTCGCAACCGCCTCGTCGAGCTGTCCCATTCGCAGATATATGTCGCCCATTGAATCGAACGGGTTGGCATCCCCTGGAGAAACAGACGCGTACTTCCTGAAATTCTCAAGAGCTTTGACGGAATTCCCCATCTCGGCATAGGTGTAAGCAAGTTGGTTGAGCGCCGGGCCGTAGTCGGGGTCAAGTTCCAGCACCCGATCGGACTCTTCTATCGCTTTCTGATATGACTTCTTTCCCCAGTAGTAGGAGGCCAGGTCATAGTGAACTCGTTTCTCCTTTGGGTACTTTTTCGCCATCTGCTTCAGGATGCGGAATTTCTCCTCCGGGTTTTTCTCCACTGTCCTGGCATAAGCAGCTTCTATGTAGAGCTTCTCCTTATCGGACACCTTTTCTGAGAGAGCCTTGGATTTCACGTAGGCAAGAGATGCGGCTCTGCTGTTGCTCAGTTCGTCGTATGTCCTCGCCAGGTAAAGATGAGCAACGGCGAATGTTGAATCCAGTTCAACGGCCTTCTGCAAGAATGTTCTTGCGTCTTCATAGTAAAACTTCTCGTATTCGTCCCTTCCTCTAAGGAAGTAGTTGTAGGCGTCCATCGAACGGGTTGTGGCATCAGCAACTGGAAGTTGGGTTGTTTCAGCCTTGCGATCGTACACGCCGACGCCGCGGGAAATTTCCCTGCTGAGTTCGTCGATTTGTTTCTTTAGAATGCTCGCGACCCCGTCACCTTTCGAGCTCGCGGTCTTGAGAAGCCTCTTGGTCTCCACGTCCAATACCTTAACATCCACCGCAAACACATCGCCTGCCCTGGTGAAACTCCCGAGCACAATTGTTTCTATCCCGTCCATTCTACACAGCTCGAACCCCAGGTCCTTGTCAATGACTTCAACATTCGGTTTCCCCAACTGCTTGAGGAGATCGTACATTCTTTCCCACGTCATCACACGGAGATACTTCGATTGCTCAAGACTGGTAATCAGTAGGTTGGGAACGGCCGCTTGAAGATAGTCGTAGTTTGCGTCGCCGGTCTGGTTTTCAAAGGTAATCACGGCGATGGGCTTGGGCACCGGAGTCAACATCTGCTCGAAAAGCCGAGCCCTCAGCAGCAAGAATCCGAGCGCCAGAACGAGCAGGATCCCGGCAGGTATCCAGAGCTTCCGTAATCGCCTTTTCCCTGCCCTCTTGCGTACGAATTTTGGGGGTTCAATCGTGACTGTTTCGTCTTTCTTCCCCAACCTCCTCAGATCAGCCAGCATTGCATCTATACTCTGGTATCTCTGGCTGAGGTCCTTGTGTGTTGCCTTCTTTACAATCCACTCCAATTGAACCGGTGCATCGGAGCGAAGAGTAAGCAGTGGGGTTGGCTCGTCATGCAAAATCGAGTAGATCACGGCCGGCTCGTATTCGCCTTTGAAGGGCAATTGACCGGTGACCATTTCGTAGAGAACCGCACCCAGCGACCATATGTCTGTCCGGTGGTCAACCTCTCCCCCTTGCAACTGCTCGGGAGACATGTACGGTAGCGTGCCAAGGGTAGTACCCGCCCTCGTGAGCTTCATCTGTCCCGTCAGCTTTGCGAGGCCGAAATCCAGAATCTTTACCTGACCGTCCTTTGTAACGAAAACATTGCCGGGTTTTATGTCTCTGTGCACGATCCCGTGTCCGTGGGCCTTTGATAGACCCTCTGCAATGCGTGCTGCGATATCGACGGCCTCTTCGATCTCGAGCGGGCCGCGCTCAATCTTCTGGTTCAGCGTCTCGCCCTCGTAGCAGGACATGACCATGAACATCTGACCGTCCTCGGTCTCGTCAATCTCATGGATAGTGCAGATGGCCGGATGATCTAACGCGGAGGCGGCCTGTGCCTCCTGTATGAAGCGCTGTTTTGCATCGGGATCGCGGGTCATGTCGGGGGGTAAGAACTTGAGGGCAACGGTACGTCTCAGCTTGGTGTCTTCGGCCTTATAGACAACACCCATTCCTCCGACGCCAAGCTTTCCAAGAATCTTGTAATGCGAGATTATCTTACCCAGCATACGGTGATACGATCGCCTGTAACCTGGTTCATGGTTTGAGCGAAGGCGGAATCCAAAACTCCGGCGTCCTGGAAACCATTGGCAGATTGAGGGAACACGAAACTGTTACGTCTTTTCTCTCCTGATTACCACAAGCGTTATGTCGTCCATTTGCGGGTGACTGCCCGTGTGCAGTTGTACGGCAGCCACAATCGTCTCAACCAGCTCGAGTGAAGATTGAGACAGATTATCCTCTATAATCGCGGCCAGCCCCTGTTCACCAAATTCTTCCCGATTTTCATTCGCGGCCTCGGTCACTCCGTCCGAGAAGATCACCAGCAAATCTCCGCGGTCGAGAGGAACAACAGCCTCTTCATAAGGAAAATTCTCCATGCAGCTAAGAACTATGCCGCCTACATCAAGACGCCCAGGCTCTTTCCCTGCTCCATAGAGAAAGGGCCACTCGTGCCCTGCGTTCGAGTAACAAAGCTCGTGCTTCTCCACGTCCAAGACCCCGTAGAATAACGTGGCGAATTTCTGCGAGTCGGTGCTCTGGAACATGAGTGTGTTCGAACGCTGCAGACACTCCTTTGGAGAAAGTTGCAACAGAGTCTGGGCACGGATCGTGGCCTGAAGGTTCGCCATCAGTAGTGCAGCCGGTAACCCCTTGCCGGAGATATCACCAAGAGAAACGGCCAGTTTGTTCTGGTGTATGGGTATGAAGTCAAAATAGTCACCACCGACAACCTGCGCAGGGATGCTCACGCCGGCAATGTCATAGCCCTGAACCTTGGGCGAAGCCTTGGGGAGCAAGCCGATTTGGATCTCAAGGGCCAGTCTTACCTCTTCTTGCATGCGGCGGAGTGCCTGTTCCTCCTCGTAAAGACGGGCATTCTCCACCACCTGTGCCGACTGAGCAGCGATAATTGCAAGCAGACGCTGGTCTTCTTCGCTGAACCGTTCTTCCCCCCTCTTGTTATATACGGTGAGAAGCCCTTTCAATTCCGACTTCACCAAAAGTGGAACACACAATACTGAATTTATTGACTCGTCCCACGTCACGCCTCGGAATCTCTCGTCCTGCCGTGGTTCGTTCATGAGAAGAGGCTTCTTATTGAGATGCATCCATCCAAGCAGGCACTCGTTAAGATGAAAGGGTTGATGTTCGCTCGAGCTCACCATCGTGCGCACCAGGGTTCTGGTTGGATCCTGCGGCTGCTGCCCGACTAGCGTAATCACGCCCTGTTCAGCGTGAACGGCTCGCAGAGAGCGACGGATGATAATGTTCATGATGTCCTGCGAATTGAGCGAAGCGCCGATAGCCCGGGCAAGATCATTAAGGATGGTAAGCTCCTCCAGAGCCCGCCTCAGTCGTTGGTTCTCCTCCTGGAGGAATCTTGGATCCGGGGAGCGCAGTTCCTGTTCTGCCATGATACCTCTCCATTGCGTTTGGATTAGCTAAGGGGGATGGGTCATGAGCTTTTGCTAATCCACGGAATCCGTTCAACGTTTTGTATCGTCAGCTTAGGGCGTCTCTGCTCCACGTGGCAGAGAGTATCGTATGCAGAGAGTAGCATATGGCAGAGAGTACCATTTTTCCACGTATAAATCGTCTGCTACCGGTACTGTTGGGTTCCGATGCTTCTCTTGCATCCCGTCTCTGAGTTACACGAAACGGCAGCCTCGCCTAACGAGTCTGTAGGAAAAGCCCGATTTTGTTTGTGTTTCGACTCGTAAGCGGTTGATTTCGTCGAGAGCACATTTATGAAAGGCGACTTTTCCTACTGACTCGACGGCCTGAAAGCGGTATGCGCTGCAACCGTAGACTGTGGTTATGCTATGAGCCCTCTGCGCGCAGGGCTGCTCGACGCGAGAACGATAGAGCCCACCTGAGGCGGGCTCTATCGCTTACTCCACTATATACTCAGCTAGGGGGCTACGGCTTTGCTCAAGCTACTTCAGCAAAAGGAGCTTGCTGACGGCCGAGAGACCTCCAAACTGGACTCTGCAGAAATACACACCCGAGGACGCGGGCTTTCCTTGGTCGCCCTGGCCAAACCAAACCACACTGTGAAAACCAGCTTGCTTTTGCTCATCCAGCAAGGTTGCCACTTTTCTGCCCACGATGTCGTAAACCTCGATTGTAACTCTCCCGTCCGTGGGGAGGGCGTACACTATGGTCGCGCTCGGATTGAACGGGTTAGGATAGCTTTGCCTGACTGCGAACTCCTTCGGTACCGGGGTGTTGGACAGCTCATCGCCTGATTCAGAACCCTGTATGCTCTGGATCGTCGGACGGTCCAGAATGGCCGAGAACGCAGTTACATCACAGTTATCGAACATCTCGTTCAGACAAGTGGCCGTGAAGTTGACGTCAGACAGCGTGGCTCCGTAGGGAGTCAACGCCTCTGTCCGACCACCCACTGCAGAATCGGCAACAGCAAGGAAGCGATCCACGGTCATTCCGGCGAACTTCCCGCAGGAGCCAGGAACGACAAAGGTACCGTAGCAGTTTGGCGCAGTTTGGAGACCAAGAGTGACAAAGACTCCGGCACACGAGTACTCCCGATTCATGCGCAAGGCCAGAATTTGTCCCGCCAGGACGCCGGCAGGAGTCTTGGTTGGGTTCGTCAGGTCTCTTCTGAGAGTGCGTGGCGTGCCGTCAGCAGGCAAGAAATTCTCTACGGCTGCCGTATTTGTCCACAGGACGGCATAGAAATTCGAGGTACCCGGTATTCCCGCCGGATCTCCTATCAGGACTCCGTTCGGGAACACCTGGGCAAAGTAGTGATCTCGGACGCATCCAGGCTGCGTGGACAGGATGTCCTCTTTCTGCGGGTCCGGGCAATCTGAGCCCCATCCACCCATCGTGAAAGAGCAGACCTCTTCCGGGCAGGCCTCGACCAGGATGCT
>Ga0315274_10006358_pt1 | contig 17201 bp, 17 predicted proteins | sample YL17G02_20_MG_FD_203700 | JGI IMG/M metagenome (GOLD analysis project Ga0315274, IMG submission 203700) | Sediment microbial communities from Yellowstone Lake, YNP, Wyoming, USA - YL17G02_20 | ecosystem: Environmental > Aquatic > Freshwater > Lake > Sediment | place: USA: Wyoming | collected...
ACAATTTCAAACCGCAGCCAATCTTCATACTGCTTCAGGAAACCGCACGCCAGCTCGGCGGTCGCATAACGGATGAAGAGATGTTCAGAACGTTCAACATGGGATGGGGTTTTGCAGCAATTGTTGATAGGAAAGTCGCTGATGAGGCATTGGATGTTCTGGAAAGGGCTGGGGTTAAGTCTGAACAGATAGGTCGCGTGACGAGCGCAGAAGGAGTCAGAATTCTCCATAACCGAATGAAGATCGTTTTGAAGTAATTGTTTGCCTTATTGATGACAAAAGCGCTTAAATCCCTTTGAACTCAAGCATAAATCATGAAATACAAGATGAGAATCGAAGTCAGCCTGAAGCCGGGGCACAGCGACCCTGAGGGCGAGACCACGGCACGTTTGCTGAAAGAGCTTGGCTACAAGGTTGAAACCGTCAACGTAAGCAAGGTTTACAGTCTCGTTCTGAGAGCGGAATCGAGGAAGGAAACGGAAGGCAAAGCTGAAGAGATGTGTAAGAGGCTCCTTGCTAACCCAACCAAGGACAATTATGACATTGTCGTTGGGGAAGAAAAATGACTGCAGGCGTCTACACCCACAGAAACAGGAAATTCCTACTCTTTGAAATAAACGTTCTTCAGGCTTCAGATCAGCAGCTTCTGGAAGTCAGCCGCGAACTCGGCATTGGCCTAAGTCTGAAAGAAATGAAAGCTGTTCAGGCCTACTTCAGGGGAAAACAGCGAAACCCAACGGATGTGGAGCTCCAAACCATAGGGCAAACATGGTCAGAGCACTGTTTCCACAAAACGTTCAAAGGCAAAATAGAGATAGATGGGAGGCAGATCGACAGCCTCTTCAAGACGTACATTGCAGAAGCCACTAAGCAAATCAATCCGCGCTGGTGCTTTTCGGTTTTTGAAGACAACGCGGGAATAGTAGAGTTTGACAAGGGCTACGGCATAGCAGTCAAGATTGAAACCCACAACCACCCATCCGCAGTAGAGCCCTTCGGCGGCGCAGCAACAGGCGTGGGCGGAGTGATCCGCGACATCTTGGGCGTGTGGGCTGACCCAATTGCGTGCACGGACGTTTTAGGTTTCGGCCCCCTAGACTTTGATTATCGGAAGCTTCCGCTTGGAGTTAAACATCCGAAGTATGTTTACATGGGCGTTGTGGCAGGCATAGGAAGCTATGGTAATAATATGGGAATTCCGACGGTTAATGGAGCCATATACTTTGACGAAAGCTACACGGGAAATGTGATTGTTTACTGCGGTTGCATAGGACTTCTACCGCTGAAAAAGTTCAGAAAAAACGCAAAGCCACCCGATGTCATTCTTCTGGCTGGCGGAAAAACAGGGCGCGACGGCATTCACGGAGTGACATTCGCGTCTGCTGAACTCACTGAGAAATCTGAAGAGGTTTCAAGACCGGCTGTGCAGATTGCAAATCCGATTGAGGAAGAGAAGCTCAAAAGAGCCATAATCGAGATTCGAGACCTTGAATTGGCCTCTGCAATCACAGACTTGGGCGGCGGTGGCTTGTCGTCAGCAGTGGGTGAAACTGCTCAGAAGTTCAAATGCGGCGCTGAGGTCGAGCTTGACAAGGTCCCGCTGAAGTATGCCGGTCTGGCTCCGTGGGAAATTTACGTTTCAGAGGCGCAAGAAAGGATGCTTCTGACTGTGCCGCCAGCAAATCTTGAGGTGGTTCTGAGAATTTTTGAGAGGGAAGATGTTGAAGCGACAGCTATTGGAAAATTGACTTCAGACAAGATTCTGCGGCTTTACTATCGAGGTGAAAAGGTTGGCGAGATGGGCGTTGGATTCCTTTTTGAACCGCCTGAAATCGTGAGAATAGCTGAGTGCACTCGTTCAGACTTTGAGGAACCTCAGTTGCCTGAAGTAGGCAACCTTACTGAAACACTTCTGCAAATATTGTCTTCGCCGAACATCGCAAGCAAGGAAAGTGTGGTGCGCACTTATGACCATGAAGTCAAAGGAAACACTGCACTGAAGCCTTTGCAGGGTGAATTCGGCGGTCCGAATGATGCGGCGGTGCTAAAACCTTTGAACAACTCATGGAAAGGGGTAGCCGTTTCATGCGGGATGAACCCGAACTACGGGAAGATTGACACTTATTGGATGGCAGCCTCTGCGATAGACGAGGCAGTTAGGAACAACATGGCTGTTGGCGGAAGAAGAATAGCGTTGCTCGACAATTTCACGTGGGGCAATCCTGAAAAGCCTGAAAGACTCGGCAGTCTCGTGAAGGCATGTGAAGCATGCCATGACGTTGCAGTAGCCTTCGGAACGCCGTTCATTTCAGGCAAGGACAGCCTCTACAACGAATCGCCGCTCGGACCAGTCACGCCGACCCTCTTGATCACGGCGCTGGGCATTGTTCCAGACATCCGGTTGACCGTTTCAATGGACGCTAAGGCTCCGGGCGACTCAATCTACATCGTAGGGTCGACGTTCAAGGAATTAGGCGGCTCAGAATACTACAGACTGAAAGGTTTTCTCGGGGAAACTGTGCCTAGGGTTCGGTTTGTTCAAGCTCGAAAAGTTTTTGGGGCTGTCTCAAAAGCGATTGGTTCTGGATTAGTGAGGGCATGCCATGACTTGTCTGAGGGAGGGTTGGCTGTGGCCACTGCGGAGATGGCTTTTGCAGGCGGGTACGGCCTAGAGCTCGACTTGCGAAAGGTTCCTCGCGAAGGTTGTGACCGCGACGATTTCCTTCTGTTCTCGGAGTCAAACACCCGTTTCTTAATAGAAGTCTCAGGCAAGTCGAAAGAGGAGTTTGAGGAACTGATGAAGGGAAAAAGCTGTGCTGGGATAGGCAAGGTTACGCGAAACCCGCGGCTATGCATTCGCGGATTGGATCGCAGCGTCGTGGTGGATGCTTCATTGACTGAGTTGCTGAAAAGCTGGAAGCGAACGTTGGGTACGGAGGCTTGAGCCATGAAACGCGAAGAGATTAAGGTTTGCATTCTGCGCGTAGGCGGAACAAACTGTGACGCTGAAACAAAACGCTCATTTGAGGAGTTAGGTGCGCATGCTGAAATTGTTCACGTGAATGAGATTGTTAGACGCCGAAACCTTCTCGAATACAATGCACTTGTTTTTCCAGGCGGTTTCAGTTTTGGCGATTACGTGCGCGCTGGGGCGATATGGGCCAAGTGGGTATCAGCAAAGTTGAGCAAGGAACTGAAAATGTTCACAGATGAAAATCGACCTGTTCTCGGCATTTGCAACGGCTTTCAAGTGCTCGTTGAGGCTGGTTTGCTGCCTGGCTTTGAAGGAGTATCATCCTACCCAGAGGCAACTCTCGCCACCAACTTCCCACCAGGATACAACTGCTGCTGGATCAACCTTAAGCATGAAAATAGAGGAAAATGCGTGTTCACTCGGAAGGTCCCGAAGGGAAAAATTCTGCGAGTTCCTGTAGCGCACGGTGAAGGCAGATTCGTGTTTGCCAAAGAAAAGGAAAAGGGGCTTCTGGAGAAGCTTCACGAGAACGACCAGCTAGTCTTTCGCTATTGCCACAAGAATGGTGAATATGCAGAGGGCAGTTTTCCAACAAATCCGAACGGCTCTTTCCATGACATTGCGGGCATATGTAACCCTGATGGAACAGTGTTTGGCTTGATGCCGCATCCCGAGAGAGCTTTCTACTGGTGGCAACAGCCTGACTGGACAAGACAGACGAAGATGTCTGAATATGGTGATGGAAAGCTAATCTTTGAGAGTCTAATTGAATATCTAGCCAAGAAGCCCTAAATCCTTCAAACGCGGGAGTCCCGCCCTAGCTCCTATTTTCATCACGCATCTTGACGCAACAAAATTGCCGATTCTTCCGCACTCGTAGAGGCTCTTGCCCTTGTTTAAACCGTAGAGGAAGCCAGCATCAAACGCATCGCCGGCACCAGTTGTGTCAACAACCTTCACTTTGAAAGCCTCTATCTGATGACTTTCAGTTCCATCTATAACGTAGCAGCCTTTGCTTGCAAGCTTGACAGCCACTATGTTCACGCCTTTCTTGAGGAGAACCTTTGCGCCCGCTTGATAGTCTGCCTTGCCTGTGAGCAGTTCAAGCTCCCCAGCGTTTGGCATCAAAACGCATGACCGCTCCACAAGCGATTCCAATTTGTTCAGTCCCATCCCCGCATACAGCGCGCCTGGGTCAAGGCTCACTTTGACTTCTCTAGGAAGCGCTTGCAGTAGTTTCTTCTGAGCCTCGAAGGATTTTGGCCCAACAAAAGACGTCAAGTGCAGAAATCTTGCTTGAAGCGCATATGTGGCACTTATGTCCTTAGATTCTATTGTGTCATTTACGCTAGGGTCAATGTACAATGCTCGCTCGCCTTTTTCGTCCACGAAGCCCATGACCGTGCCGCTTCTCCCGTGTTCTGCCTTGACTATGCCGTTTGTGTCAACGCCTTCTCTGCGGAAATCTTGAACCAGCATTTTGCCTTCTTTGTCGCCCCCAACCTTTCCTACGAAGCCGACTCTGCAGCCCAACCTCGCCAAGCCCACCATGGTGTTGGCTGCTGAGCCGCCGCAGGCCTCTTCATAGCCTGTTATGAAGCTTTCCTGTTCGGCCTCGGCTATTCTATTCACTCTGAAGAGTTTGTCTACATTAAGTGCGCCAAATCCCACTGCATCGAAGACTGTCATGGAAACAGCTCACGCAGATAGATCTTGTAGTCGCCCAGCTTTCCACCATAGTTGCCAGCAGAGATTTTCACCACGCCGTCAGTCTTTGAGGCCGCCTCTATACCTGCTTTCATAGCGTCTTTCACTGCGCGCATCGACACGCCGTTGATCACTATTTCTGGAATAAACCCTACTCCTTTGGGCACTTTAGTTTCGTTACTCAATTTCTCTTTTAGAGATGGACAATACGGATGGTTCGTAGTCGGTCCTATAAGTGGGAAACATGTTTCAGTCTTTGAACCTGCTGAGCAAATGTCGAAGGGGGTTATGACGCCTTCAATTTCGCCTATGGCTTGCAAAGCTTTTTTCCCAGCTTCCACGACTGCTTTCTTGGTTTTGCACATGTACCAGAAGTTGCCCCCCGCAGTTCCGCGGGCATATCCAACGTATCGTTCTATAAGAAAGTCTGGAACCATAATTGGAACCACGATCATGTTGCGACCATAGAGTTGCTTCTCCCACTCGTATCCGTCTCCGCAGTGGCCGACTCGCTCCATCATGTCTATTTTGCCTTCAGGCTTCACTGACAACGCATCAAAGAGAGCCGTGAAGGGTTTGACAAGAATGTCTTGGCGAATCCGGTAAGAAAGCTCTTTTTCAAAACGGTTGACCATGTCTTGCAGAGGCTTCCCTTTGTCCAGACCTTTCCAGAACTGCAAGATTGCTCCTTTTCGTTTGTCAGGTGTTTCTTTTTCACCTAGCCACTTCTCAATTCCATTGTCGAGTCTTCCGATGACCCCAGATGGCGTTGCAGTCGCGTCTTCCGCTGCCCGCCGTAATGTTTCTTCGTCGTCTGCGGTGACGAGGAGTCGGCAGTAGAGACCGTCGAAGACTTCTGCGTAAGTGTCTTCGATCTCGACTTTTCCAGCCATCTTTATCCCAATCTCCCGATTGCTTCTCCTCTGACCTTTTTTCTGAACTCGCTGCTTTCTTTCGCCAGAGCTTTCATATTTTCGCTTGTTATTATTTTAACTTTAGGCAGTTCCTTTGGATACAACTTGAAAAGGATGCTGAGTAAGTTTCGGTTGACATGGCTCTCAACTAATGTCCTGCGGTTCCACTTCTCCGCGAGGCTTAGGACTTCTTGTTTCCCAAACCTGCAGAAAACATCTGTAATTACCGCTGTCACTATGCCTGTTGCTGACAAGACTGCGATTTCAGCGTTTTCCACCGCGTATTCGTTGCCATTAAAGGACACAGTCAAGCCGCCGTTTTCCTTTACAAGTCTGAAAGCCTGCTCGTCCGTTATGCTATCACCTACATACATAACGTCTGCCAACTTAGCACTTGACCTTTCAACTGCGTCCTCTATCGATTTGGCCTTCTCACTGCCGCCTACAGGGTTGACTCCAGAGAAGATTCTGCTGGACTCCATGTCTATTATTTCTTTCCAGAAAATCTCGTCTAGTCTTCGAATTTCCCTCAGAGTCTTTTCGGAAAAATCAGTCAAGGATTTTGTGTTTGCGGGGATTTCGAATGTAGGCATAAGTGCGATTTCCTGCGCGATCTTCTTGAGTTTGGTTTTCTCCTTTTCTGCCACGCAGAACTTGTCGATGCGCAGTCTTGTGCAGTATGTGTTCTTGTATGGAAAGTGTAAGGCGTTGCAGAGAGCCTCTATGTAGTGTTCGTAGCTCGTGCTGACGATGAAGGCGTTGGCGATTCTTCTTGCGTGGCGCAGGGTTTCCTTTGCATTTTGAATCAGAACAAGGTTTTGGGCTGAGAACTCCTGCATCTTGCGGTCGGTGACGCCATAGGCCTTCAGGAAAGGCAGGATCAATTTTAGAGTGTCGCCTGCCTTGTAGTGCGGTCTCTTTACAACGTCGGCGAGCACATCATCGTATCGGCTTATGACCGTGAACAGTTTGTCGCCGTTTGGCACGAAGGTTGACGTTATTTCGAAGGCGTTGTCGTTTTTTGAAATAGGGCCCTCACAGTCCGAGATGAAAACCTTTCTCACTTTTCACGCCTCAGCGCATCCATATGTTTTATGCTGCTTTCTATGTGCTGTTCCGAGGCTACGTCTGTTCTATGCCAAAGCGCTCCCCCCTTGATTGCTGCCACTCCTTCAAGAGAGATTTGTCTGGCCGCCTGAATGTCTTCCCCAACGCCTACGACACACACAGCTCTGGACTTGAGGGCAAAGTTTTCATTTCCACGAAGCTCCATGGAGCCTGGATAGACTCGGATTTTGTCACCGTACTTCTTGCTTAGTGCATACGCTTTTTTCAGGTCAACTGGCTTGTCTACTTCCTCAGGATTCACCAAGCTTGGAAAAGCATCGGCATATCCCCCATAATTCGGCGGAGCCTCGTAGGTTACGACTGTTGCAGCCTCTTCCAATGCGATGCGTGTCAGGTTGCCTTCCAAGATTCTGTAGCAAACGTCAACGAGATCGTCTTTCATGATTGGCAGAACGTTGATGATTTCAGGGTCTCCGGGTCGACTGTTGTTCTCAAGAATCTTCGACCCTTTGCCAGTGTGCATGAAAGCCACGTAAAGCGGAACTCCTCGCAAGGCAGTCTTGTCTTCCGCTGTGGTTTTCCATTTCTCAAAAATTCTAGTGACGATTTCCTCTTCTCTCGCCCTTTCATCTCTGGTCAAGAAGGGAAGAACGTAGCCTGTGCTTTTGTATGAGCCCATCCCGCCAGTGTTCGGGCCCTTGTCGCCGTCAAAGGCTCGTTTATAGTCTCTCGTGTCTGGTAGCGGCACCAGGTGCTTTCCGTCGCAGAAGGCTTGGAAGCTTGATTCTTCGCCTTCTATTTTTTCTTCTATAATGACAGAACCGTACTGGTAGTTTGAGAGAAAATGCTCGAAAAGCTGCTCGCGATTCGAGAAGTGGTCTCCCCAGACGCCGACGCCTTTTCCCGCCGCTGGTTTGTCTGGTTTTACGACTGCGTGATTGTCAAGTGTGTCAAGCCAGTCGTAAACCGCTTTCTTTACTTCTGACGTGTTCTTGTAGTCTTTTGGATCGTAGATTTTGAAGCGTGGATTTACACTCGGCACTATCTTCTGGAACAGCAGTCGTTGCTGGACTTTGCTTTCCTCGATGGCGTATTCTTTGGTTGGGCATATCATCGGTATGCCCGTTTTCTTTTCGATGAGGTCGCGGATGCCTTCGATGATAGGCTTTTCCGGGCCGACTATGCCGAAGTCTATGCGGTCTTTGTTTGCTTCTGCGAGTTTTGAGATTTCGTTGATGTTCAGGTCTGGGATGACGACGTGTTTTGTGGAGTTTCTGAGGTTGAAGGGGTTGAGTTGTTTGTCGGCGACGTAGAGTTCAGTGTTGTATTCTGTGCTTCTTGTGAAGGCGTCGACCATGGCTACTTCTCTTGAACCGTAGGATACTACGAGTATGCCAACTTTCTCCATAATTGACCCGTCAGACTTTGTGATGAACTTGAATGATTAGTTTGCCCTTGCGCTATGATGTCTCGACGGCTTCTTCTATTTCGTAGATTCTGCCTGTTTCTTCGTAGCCTTCTAGGAATTTCTTCTTCATTTTGTCGGCGATTTTCTGAGCCTGCGGCGTGGGGTATTCGCCTGTTATGCATGCGGTGCAGAGCTGGTTTCGTGTAAAGCCTGTTGCCTTGACTAGTCCTTCTATTGATTGGTAGCATACGGCGCTGGCGCCTATGATTTTGGCTATTTCTTCTGGAGTGTGTTGTGAGCCTATGAGTTGGCCGTATGTTGCCATGTCTATGCCGTATAGGCATGGGCCGATTATGCGTGGGAATGTTACGAACATGTAGACTTTTTTGGCGCCCATTCTGCGGAGTTTTTCTACTGTGACTCTGGTGGTGTCTCCTCGGACTATGCTGTCTTCGACGAGTATCACTCGTTTTTCTCTGATTTTTGGCGCGAGGATGTTGATTTTTCTGTCTATGGTTGACTGTCGTTCCTTGTTGAGAAGGATGAAGGCTCTTTCGGTGACATATCTGTGTCTTCGTGAGGCTCTTTCCCATCTCAGTCCAGATTGTTCGTGGACGCCCATGGCGGGGTCGTCGCCTGTCTCAGGCACTGAGAGGATTATGTCAGCGTTCTTGACGATTTCGGGGTTTTCTCTTACGAGGTTTCTGCCGAATTCTTCGCGTATCTCGTAAACGTATTTGTCATCGAATATGGAGTCTGGTCTTGCGAAGTAGGCGAATTCGAACGCGCAGAAAGCTTTTCTTTCGCCTTCGACGAGTTTTTGTCTCATGAATCCGCTTGGCGAGACCTTTACGAGTTCGCCTGGTTCGAGTTCAAAGTCTCTTTCGAAGCCGTTTATGTCCAAGCTTACGGTTTCTGACGAGAAAGCGTAGGTTGACCCGTCCCTGCTGTGGCCGGCGCATAATGGCCTTATTCCGTGGGGGTCTTTGAAGGCGAAGAATTGGCCGTCCCGTGTGACGCATGCTACGGAGAAGGCTCCGTCTATTTCTTGCATGCATGCCTTGACGGCGGAGGCGATGCCCTTGCCCTTTAGCATTTCAATCATGAGCTTGTGGCAGACGAGTTCGGCGTCGCATTCGTATGAGAAGGCTGGGAATTTTGTTTTGATTTCCTTTGAGAGTTGGAATACGTTGACGATGTTGCCGTTGAAGGAGATGGCGATTTTCAGCCCGTTTTTGGAGGCGGTTACGGGTTGTGTGCCCCTTATTAAGGATTTTTCGTCTGTTTTTCCGGATGTTGTGTATCTGACATTTCCGATGCCTAGGTTTCCTGGGAGTCGTCCGAACCATTCTTGGATGGCGCTTGACTTTATTTTGGGAACGAGGTCTAGGCTTCGGTGGATGTGGAACTTCCCTTCGTGAAATGTGAGGAAGCCGTGTGATTGGTGGCCTCGATGGTTTTGAGCTCGGAGTCCCCAGTATATGTATGAGAATATGGGTTGGTTTTCGTAGTTGATTGCGGCGAAGACTCCACAGCCTACGTTGGTTTCCCCCTCTCTCTGATGATTCGCAAGTAAGATGAGGGATGTTTATCAGCTTTTAGGACATTTTCAAATGAAAACCATGCTGATTTTTACAGAATCAAAGCTAATCCACTAACGGCAAGCCCACATTCAGAGTCTATCTTACGATGCTTGAGGTTATCGAGAGTTCCGCGCCTGGCACCACGCGAATCCACCAACCCAATGCCTGAAAAGAATCGTTGTAGTAAACTACGAGTCTCGCAACAGAGCCTACTGAAGCGTCTGCTGGAACGGTTCCTTCCCAAGTCAAGGTCTTCCTGTCACGTGAACCAAGCGTCAACTTCTGCGCCGTTCCAGTCCATGTCCATTTTTCGCCTTCGAAGGCTATGTTAACCGACCAAGTGCCCTCAGTTGTGCCAGTGTTCTTGAACGTGATTTCCACCACGAAATTCTCCTTTGGTTTCTTGTCAACAACACCGCTACAAGAGGGCAAATAAGCTGACAACGAATTGTTTGAGCCCACGCTTGAAATGCCAGTCATCATGATTAACGCAGTTACTGCAAAGGCTAACACTATAGATTTCTTCATAATTCTCGCCTCTCCTACCTAGAACTAGTGGAACCCGCGTGCTTTATCCGTTCTGTAGGATACTTCTATAAGATAATAACACACGCCTCTCACGGCCCTTTCCTTCCCAAGAAATCGTAGACGTACCTGCGACTCGACAGCTGAAAAACTTCAATCTGAAACATCTTTAGCCAGCGTCTCTCAGGAGTTCAATCTAAATATAGGGGCTAGTGACTCCTGAGACCTGTCCGCTTTCACGCTTGTCCGCAGTGGAAATCTGGAAGGTGAAAGTTGCTGCATGTGTAAGCATCAAGAAGAGACTTACGGAGTGAGTCTAAACTTGTCTCGCGGATAAAGTGCGACCTCTCGGATGTTCTTCTTCCCAGTAAGCATCATCGTCAGTCTTTCCAAACCTATGGCCCAGCCCGCGTGCGGCGGCATCCCGTAATCGAAAGCCTGAAGATGATACTTGAACGACTCCGGGTTCAGCTCCTTCTCCTTCAACCGTTTCATCAGAAGCTCTTTAGATGCAATTCTTGTTCCGCCGGAAACCAGCTCCACCCAACGCCACATCAAATCGAAACCCTCGCACAGGTCAGGATTGTCGTTGCGCGGCTGAATGTAGAAAGCTCTGGAACTGGTGGGCCAGTCAGTGATGTAATAGAAGTATGGATGGACTTTGCCCAAGGTTCTCAAGGCCGGCGTGGGTATGTCTTCGCCCCATGGAACTTCAACGCCCTCACGCTTCAGATCACTTAACACTTCATCATACTTGAGACGTTTGAAGGGGATTTCAGGCACTTTCACGCTGTATTTCAATGCAACCAATTCTTTTTGGCATCTTTCGTTAACAACTTTGCAGACGTATTGCATGAGCTGCTCAAGCAGCTGCATCACGTCGTCAGCATTGGCAAAGGCTTGCTCAATGTCGATTGAGACAAATTCGCTCAAGTGGTGCCGTGTGTGCGACTCTTCAGCTCTGAAAAAGGGCCCGATCTCAAAGACTTGTTCGAGACTCATTACGAGTTGTTCCTTGTACAGTTGCGGACTCTGTGCCAAGAAGGCTTTTCGTTCGAAATAATCAACAGAAAAGAGCTCAGCTCCGCCTTCAGTTGCTGACGCGATCATGCGTGGCGTGTGCACTTCTAGGAAACCTCTTTCAAACAGATAATTCCGTATTGCCTCTACGGCTGTGTGTTGAATTTTGAAAACTGATACGTTCCCTTCGCTGCAGAGGTCCAGCGCCCGAGCGTCTAAACGAGCTTCTAGGTTCGCAGGCGTTTTTCCAGTTATGTCTATTGGCAAGGACAAGTCAGCTGCGCTGAAGATACGAATCTCGTTCGGAATCACTTCGATGCCTCTAGGAGTCATAGTGGTCTTCTTCACAATGCCCTTCACGCCTATGCTGTACCGCTTCTGCAAGGCATCTGACTTCGACAGAACTTCGTTGCTTGCCTTTTTCCGCAAGACTGTGATCTGAACCGTGCCTTCTCGGTCCTGCAAGATGACAAAACGTATTGCTCCCAAGTCTCGGATTTCTTGAACCCAGCCGAAAAGTGTGACTTCCTTGCCGTCCATCTCAGGTTTAACGTCTACGGAATAATGCGTTCTACGCCAGTGGCCAATTGAATCTAGCTCCATAGGTTCACCTTCACGCCTAGTCCGAGAACTCCACACGCAACGTTATGTTGCGAACCTTGCCTGCAATCTCCTTTAAAGCCTTTACATCAAAAGGCGGCTGCATCCCACGTCTCTTTCTCAAAATGACCCGGGTTTCAGTCGTTCCATCAGGCAGCCAAATCGTGTTAATAGTCACAATGCTCAAGGGCGCAAACAAATCCTCCAAAAACTTTCTGTCGTCTACCCCGTTCTCAAGAACACGAACACGTTTGCCAGTTTCCTCACCCAAAGCCTTAACGATCTTGCCACCATACACAAGAAGACGCGACACATCTCCAGGCCCAACGATTACCGCCAAGGTTTTGCCAACTTCAACAGCGTTGTGAAAATAGACGTTTTGAAGAGAAGGATATTTCTGTTCCAGAGACAACAACAGCTGAGCGATTTTCAGGTCGGCCTCACTTACTTCTCCAGACTCTACTTTAGCTGAACACTTTTGACACAGTATGCCGCTCTTTAGACAGAAACTACACAGTGCCGTTTTCACCTATAAAATGGCCCTCCGCGAGTAAAGGAGGGGCGGCGGAGCATTGGTAACTTTGGGGAAACGCTATTCTAGCGTTCCAGTGTTATCTCGATTGTGCTTACGTTTGTTGGCGAGCCACCCTCTTCTCTGGGTGCCATCTGCTGCGTTCCGATGCCAACTCTTTTGACCTTGGTGTCTGGTAAGAATCGGCGCCTGACGACCTCGACTATGTCGACTGCTCGGCTTATGGATCGCCCTCGTGCCTTAACATTTACTTCTTTTGCTCCGCCGTGAAAGAGGGTTATGCATGCCAGTACATAGTTCATTACTGGCTTGTTTCCGACCAACACTGAATTGCTTTCTGACATTTTGTCCGCCTCACTCCTAGCTTTCATTTTTCTATAGTGCGATAACCAATTTTTATCGAGAAATAAATACATTGTGGTTTTAGGCTCTGTTTAACAAAAAACAGCGGCTAGAAATCATTCATTCGCTACATTTCAGCTTGCCAAACTTTTAAATAAGCCTCACTATTGTAAAGATTGGACTTAACAAAATACTACGCAGAAGATGATAGTTTGGAAACGCTTACGAGACGCTCGCTTCAGCTGTTGAGGATACTTTACGAAAAAGGCAAATCAACAACCATATTCACTCTGCACGTCAAGCAGGACGAGCTGGCAACGCAGCTAGGGATAAGCAGACAGGCGTTGAATGTTCATCTGCGAAAGCTTAGAGATCTGAACCTAGTGCGTACGGGCAGAGGTTTCATAGACGTCACAGAAAAGGGAATGAACTCGCTTGGAGTGTCCTCTGCTCCAGCTTTCATACTGATCAAAGTGTCTCCCACAAAAAGGATTTACGTTTACGAAAGGCTCGGCGAGCTCACAGTCCAGAGAGCCTTCAGGATAGCAGGCGATGTTGACGCGCTCATAATTGTTGAAAGGGAAAAACTTGACGAAGTGTTAAAAAAGCTGTATTCGATTGACGGTATACAAGACACAAGGTCATACGTTACTATAGAAACAATAAAATGAGGTGGAGACAGCTTTGAAACTCTTTGAATATGAAGCGAAGACAATACTCGCGAAATATGGAATCCCGACACCGCAAGGCGGACTGGCAACAAGCGCAAGCCAAGCCATGGAAGTCGCGAGCAAACTGAAACCGCCTGTCGTTGTTAAGGCACAAGTCCTTGTTGCAGGAAGAGGAAAAGCAGGCGGAATACTCTTTGCCAGCTCGGCTGAGGAAGCGGAAACCGTCGCAAACAAACTGCTGAACATGCAGATAAAGGGCATACCTGTCAAAAGCGTATGGATCGAAGAGAAGATACAGATAAAAAAAGAACTCTACTTCGGCATAACAACTGACAGATTCAACCAAAGCTACGTGGCAATCGCTTCTGCGGTTGGCGGAATGGAAATAGAGGAAATAGCTGCAAAGACTCCTGAGAAAGTCATTAAGCTTCTGATTAATCCTGAATATGGGTTCCGCTCATTCCACGCCAGACTGATGGCCACAAAGATGGGTTACGCTGGAAACCAGATTTCAGAGCTTGGGAGGGTACTTGAAAGATTGTACTGCGTAGGCATGGATTGTGATGCAGAACTGATCGAAATGAATCCCTTGGTGGAGACTGCTGACGGAAAATTTGCCGCAGCAGACGCCCGCATAATAATAGACGACAACGCCCTGTTCCGCCATCAAGAATTCAAGAAGAGGCTGCTGGAAGGTGAAAGTGAACTAAGCCCACAAGAGCTGGAAGCGATGAGAAACGACTTGGCCTACGTTAAACTCGACGGCAACATAGGAGTCATAGGCAACGGAGCAGGCCTCGTAATGGCAACACTGGACACACTCCAATACTATGGCGGAAAACCAGCGAACTTCTTGGACGTCGGCGGCGGCGCGCCCTCAGAAAAGACGGTCTTGGCCTTGAAGATAGTGCTTTCCGACCCGAATGTTAGAGCGCTTTTCATAAACATTCTAGGCGGAATCACCCGCTGCGACGAAGTTGCACGAGGAATCTTGGAAGCAAAAGAAAGAGTCGGAGTCACAAAACCTATGGTGATAAGACTCGTAGGTACAAACGAGGAAGAAGGAAAGAGAATACTGACAGACGCTGGAATACACGTGTTGGAAAGCATGGAAGAAGCAGCGCAGCGAGCCGTTGAAATCTCAAAACAAGGAGGCAAGTGAACTTGGGAATAATAATAGACAAGAACACGCGAGCAATCGTTCAAGGCATAACTGGAACACAGGGAAGCTTTCATACGAAGCTCATGCTGGAATACGGGACAAAAATCGTCGCAGGCATAACCCCTGGGAAAGGCGGAACAGAAATCCATGGCGTGCCGATTTATGACACAGTTGAAGAAGCTCAGCAAAAAAGCTCGGCAGATGCCTCGATAATCTTCGTGCCAGCAGCATTCGCTGCAGACGCAGCCTTGGAAGCTTTGGAAAATGGCATCAAAAAAGTCGTAATAATAACAGAACACATCCCGATAAAAGACGCCGTTGGTTTGATGGCAATCGCAAAGCAAGCCAAAGCAACGATAGTCGGCCCCAACACCCCTGGAATAGTGACTCCTGACGAATGCAAGCTTGGAATAATGCCTGCTCACATCTTCAAGTCAGGTGGCGTAGGCATGGTCTCACGAAGCGGAACACTGACTTACGAGATAGCGGCGGGAATGACCAGAAACAGTCTTGGGCAATCAACGTGCTTGGGTTTGGGAGGGGACCCGATAACAGGCCTGAACTTCATAGATACTCTGAAAATGTTCGCCAGCGACCACCAGACAAAAGCCGTTGTCTTGATAGGAGAGATCGGCGGCAACTTGGAAGAACTAGCAGCAAAATACATTGCAGACCAAAAATACCCTAAGCCAGTCGTGGCATTCATCGCTGGACGTTCTGCCCCATCTGGAAAACGGATGGGCCACGCAGGCGCAATAGTGACGGGCAAGGCTGGAACAGCCGAAAGCAAGATTGAGGCTTTCAGAAAAGCAGGAGTCAGTGTGGCTGGAAAACCCAATGACGTAAGTGACTTGCTGACGAAACTTATCTAGAAAGATGTTGTATTTTCTCGGCTCAACCGTTCGGTGTAAGACACAAAGGTACACGCAAGGCAGGAGCCATTTTTTGGCGACTGCAAAAAGTATATTTGACAGCGGGTCATCTGAGTTCTAGCCATCAAAGAGGGATTGGCAAGATGCCTATATTAGACCCGTTAAAGAAAGCAATCGCTCAGAAGCACAGACTTCACATGAAGATCTGCAGAGAATGCGGTGCGAGAAACGCTGCAACTGCAGTAAAATGTAGAAAGTGCCGAAGCAAGAGCTTGCGCTGGAAGAAAAGAGAAATCGTAAAGTAGCCTTTCTTGTGTCTAAAGCGTCTTAAGCAGCGTTTTAATGTTGAAGATTGTGTTGGCACAGCCGTTCTTTATCAGCGGAACCGATTGACCAACTACTTTCATACCCTTCAGCATTTTCCCGCTCAGCTTGGTCTCCTCGCCGCAAGCCACTCCCACAACGCCCTGATAATGTTTAGTTTTCAAAATCTGTGGCACGCAAGAACCGCCAGGCAGAATGTAAACGTCATAACCTTTTCTCTCAGCAAGGATCGCTGCTCTATTCACCAGACAATCAGGAGAGCAGTGTCCGCAAATGTATGACGGAATCTTCGGGTCAAACACCGCATGGCAACGACTGTCCATGTATTTCCTAGAACAATGCGGCAGGAAAAGAGCCCTTTTCTTTGTCTGCACGAACTTTTCTCTTTCAACAAGATTCTTAGCTTGCAAGTCAATCAGGTCTTCGAGAAGAGCAACGGCATCAGACACGTTCAGACCAGTTGCTTCCTGAATCTTGAACTTCTTTATCATATCCTGTGCGGTCTTGCCCATTTTCTTGTGCATGCCCTGTTCATAACCGACCCGTGTAATCTCAGTGAAGAAGAAGCGCGGAATCCTAGAAAGGTCAAAGATGAACTTGTAGGGCATAGGTTACATTATCGGAGGACAAACCTTTAAAATTATCTATCCTGTATATCTAGGTCAAGCAGAGTCTGAGAAGAAAGGTATTAGAAGAAGGAGGCTCAATAATGGGTTTGCTTGACAGATTCAGAAAGAAGAAGGTTGAGAAGATATCCGCCGAATCTACGAAGATAACAACCGAGCTTGAAAAGCTCTGTGGAAATGACAAGGAAATCTACGAAGCGTTGCTCAACACAATGGTCCTTGACCCGAGAAAAATCGGGACTCCCTTGAAGGAAGCGGTTGAGAATGCCAAGAAAGCTGAGAAAGAGAAGGATTCTGCAATAGCCCGAGAATGGTACAGAGTTGCAGGAAGCTTGGCGATTTATGAAGGAAACGCGAAAAAAGCAGCAGAATTCTTCACTGAAGCACAAAGAATCTTCCCCGATGAGAAGTTCCCATTCCTGAAGAACCCTGAAAAGGCCGTTGCTAAGGCACAAGAATATTACAAGAAGCATCTGACTTGATAGTTCTCAGAAGCATGCATGACTGTTCGGTTCCGAACTGAACTACCTTTGTTTTTGCTGTTTTTCTTCCTCTTGATAACCGAGCAGGTCTCTGAGAGATTTCACTTCTTCGCGCATCATGCTCACTTCGCTTTCAAGGGCAGTTACTCTTGATTCTGCTACCTTTCTGAGGTTGTCAATTTCAATCATCAGATTCGAACGTTCAGTTTCCAACGTCTCTATCTTTTCCCGCAGGTTCTTCAAGGTCTGCATCAGTTCTCCCCTTATGCCCTTAATTCTTTCCACCATATTCTTAATACTTACTGCCTCTTCAACTTTGACTTTAGGTTCCACAGCTGCCCTAAACCGAACCCCGCAGCTTGGACATTCAAATATACCAACAGTGAGTTTG
>Ga0315274_10006360_pt1 | contig 17201 bp, 12 predicted proteins | sample YL17G02_20_MG_FD_203700 | JGI IMG/M metagenome (GOLD analysis project Ga0315274, IMG submission 203700) | Sediment microbial communities from Yellowstone Lake, YNP, Wyoming, USA - YL17G02_20 | ecosystem: Environmental > Aquatic > Freshwater > Lake > Sediment | place: USA: Wyoming | collected...
GTTGGACGGAACTTGGATGATGTCGGGATCAGCTCGGACGAGGCAGATCTGTTGTTGCAGAATGACCTTCAACACATCGAGGCACAGGCATTGACGTTTGCTTGGTACGTGACACTCGATGCGGTGCGCCAAGCTGTCGTGCTGTCGATGCTGTTCAATCTGGGACTGCGGGGATTCCAAGGATTTACTAATACGCTCAAGTCGATAGAGACTGGCGATTACGCAGACGCGGCAGCGCGAATGCTGGAGTCGAAATGGGCAAAACAAGTGGGACAACGAGCAAACAGGTTAGCGGAGATGATGAAAACAGGAGTACTGGTAAGACGATAAGTTCGCTGGTTGCATCAGCGGGAGGTCGCCGGTTCACGGTGACGCTGCTGACATTAGTATCGGCGCACACGCTCGCGTGGTACGAGAAGATCAGTGGCGAGGCATATGGGCTGGTGATGGTCGGGGTAGTGGCAGCGTTCATCACGGGAGTCGTCGTGCAGAAGGTGAAAGGGGCAGATGGTGGTTGAGAATCTCAGGCCGCTCAGTTCCGAGATCAGAGATGGTCTGGCCGCTTGTGAGAACTTGCGCGGAATTTCAGGCCCAATGGGTTCTGATCGAGTGGAGCATGAACTGGAACACATCGAGCGACTGCTGCGGCACCTGTTAAACATCGTTTCGGAGAAAAGTCATGTCCATGACCCTGCTGGCTAAGTACTGGAAAATCGCCGCTTTCTGTATCGCCGCGCTGCTGGCAACGTGGCTGTGGATCACAGTCGCGCACTGGCGGGATGACTCCATTCGTCTTCCGCAAGTCGAGGCCAAGGCAGAAAAGGATCTGGCCGATGCCGCTAGGAAAATCGAGCATCTGCAGCTTGCCTACGAAAACGCTTACCATGCATCCGAGGGATACCAACGTGAACTCAAGATTCTGCACGATGCTGCCACTGCTGCCGGTCCTGCTCCTGTTATCCGCGTGTGCAAGCCAGCCAAGCTGCCCAGCGCCAGTATCGGTAAGCCCTCCGCCGGACCTGATGCAGCCACCGCCGGAACCGGGGTACTTCAGGAAACACTTGACCTCGACACTGGCCCCCTATTTGCCGACGCCGACATCGGAGACGCCCTCAGCGCCCAGATAAGGGGTCTGCACGAGTTCATCAATAACAGGAAGTGCGGGGAATAAGATGCCGCTGTCCAAGCTGCAGTTCCGACCGGGCATCAATAGGGAATCCACAACCTATTCGAACGAAGGCGGATATTACGAATGTAATAAAGCCCGGTTCCGTTCTGGATTTCCCGAGAAGATTGGCGGCTGGGTACGGCACTCTCTTTACACGTTCAAAGGCGTAGTGCATACCCTGATGAACTGGATGACGTTTGCGGGAGAAAACCTGCTGACTGTAGGCACTAACCAGAAATATTACATCGAGAATGGCGGTCAGTATCACGACATTACTCCGATCTGGATGGTGCGGGATCTTGGCGCAGATCCGTTTTCAGTTACTTCAGGTAGTAAGATCGTTACCGTTACCGACTCAGGTTTCAATTCGAATGTCGGGGCTTTCGTCACGTTCGCAGGTTCATCGGCGGTAGGAGGACTGACGCTGGTAGGTGAGTACGAGATCATCGCGACTCCCACTGGAACGTCGTACACGATTGCCAGCACAACGGCGGCAAATGCTACTACCACCGGGGGTGGGGCTTCAGTCACTGCTACGTATCAGATCCCCGCTGGTGCATCGATCTATACCTTCGGCGTGGGTTGGGGCGCGAGTCCGTGGGGTTCAGGCGGCTGGGGAGATCCGTGGGGAGGGGTATCTACGATTGGTACGCAGCTTCAGGTCTGGTCACAGGCTACCTACGGGGAAGACTTGATCTTCTCGCCCGTCAATGGACCGATCTATTACTGGAACGTAGACACGACTACTTATGCGCGTGGGATTCTTCTCAGCAGTAAAGCCAATACGCTGGCAAAAGCCGGGGCTACGGGCGGGACTGTCACCTTCCTGACAGGTACTGCGACGCTGGCGGTATCCGATCCTACTGGAATTTCTGCCGGATGCGTCGTAACTGGAGATGGGCTGGCCGCTGGTCAATACGTCACTGAATCTTATGATGGTGGAACGTCCGTGCCGATTTCTGCAAACACGACAGCAGGATCTTCGGGGAACTATACATTCAGCTACTCAGGACAAAGCGTACCTAACAAAACCAATTTCGTCATGGTCTCGGATCTGAGTCCGTTCGTTATTGCTTTCGGCGCGAATCCCTACGACCCGTTCGATCTGACGAATGACTTCGATCCGCTACTGGTGCGCTGGTCGGATCAGGACAATGCTTTCGAGTGGGTACCGGAGACCACCAATCAGGCGGGCGAAAAACGCCTGAACAATGGCTCTTATATCGTCAGCGCGGTTAATACCCGGCAGGAAATTCTTATCTGGACGGACGCAGCCCTGTACTCCATGCAGTATCTAGGCCCACCGAATGTCTGGGGATTCAACCTGCTGATGGACAATATCTCCATCGCGTCGCCTAGGTCGATGATCACGGTCAATAACATCAGCTATTGGATGGGGACAGACAAGTTCTATCAGTACTCGGGCCGAGTCGAGACTTTGCCCTGTACGATGCGAAATTTCGTTTTTAACGATATCAATCAGAACCAGCTATTCCAAGTAGTGTGTGGCACTAACGACGCCTATAACGAGATCTGGTGGCATTACCCCACTACAGATAGCCACATCAACAATCGTTATGTGATCTATAACTACCTTGAGCGCATCTGGTACTACGGGACCATGAATCGCACGGCATGGCTGGACTCTCCCCTGCGACAGCACCCAATGGCTGCATTCAGTGTGCAGAACAGCTACCTGAGTACGGACATAACTGCAGCGGCTACGACGATTACCTCGACAAACGCCAGCAGCTTCCCGACTGACGCTGCGAGTTATCCCAGAGTTCCCACGCTACGGATCGATAGCGAGGATATTACCTATGCATCGATCAACGGTAATACGTTCGAAGGATGTACGCGGGGGGTCAACGGTACGACAGCCGCAACCCATACGGCCTATACGCCGGTAGAGTTCAGGGTTCCTAACCAGATCATGAACCATGAGATTGGCAATGACGATGGATCCTACGATTTCGAAGGTAATACGACTGCACCTCTTTCGGCCTATATCGGGACTTCCGACTTCGATATTGGCGATGGGCATAACTTCGGATTCGTCTGGCGAATTCTGCCAGACGTTACTTTCCTGAACTCCGACGCAACTAATCCGAAAGTCATCCTGTCGGTTTATCCCCGACTGAATTCAGGAAGTCAGTACGAAGGTACGAATAGCCCGGAGTCGGAACTTACTGGAATAACCTACGGCCCCTGCCCGTGCGAAGCTCCCATAGAGACTTATACAGGTGAAGTTTTCGTGCGGGTGCGCGGTCGCCAGATGAAATTTCGCTTGGCTTCCGATGAACGCGGCGTGGCATGGCAGATGGGTTCGATGAGACTGGATGTCAGACCTGACGGCAGACGTTGATCTATGGTCCAAGAAGCGCACAAGATTGCTCCCCCCAACCTGCCGGTCGCGCCGAACGACTATGAGCGGCGTTGGGTGGATCAGTTTTCCAATGTCCTGCGCTTATTTTTCTCTCAGGTCGCGAATTCGATCAACACGAGCGAGGTTCAGGATTCCCTGCAGATAACGGACGGGATTAAGGCTCCCGAGGCTATCGTAGGAATCGCCCAGCTTTACGTAGACCAAGCGACCGGCTCGCTAATGGTTATATTTGGTAATGGAACAGTCAAGGCATTAGCCACAAACGCTAACCTCACAGCAGCGGTTACTGCAGTCGCCCTGCGACCAGAAGCCAAGACGCTCATTCTCGCCCGGACGTATGATCCGCTTGCTGTTACTGAAGCTGCGCTGCAACCCGCAGGTAGTTCAATTACGCTCACTCCTTCTTAAAGGCCCAACTCGGTAGGACACACATGAACAAGACTCACAAGACGGCACAGGGCTTAGCTTCTCTCGGACGGGGTCCGGACAAGCACCTTGTCCATATGTCTACTAACGAACTGCATGGGCTGCAGAATCTCGCGGTCATGCACGGTGGCTCGCTTACCCTCAACCCCAAGACGGGATTTCCCGAAGCCGGGGTGCTGGATACGATCCTGCCGATGCTGGCAGGTGCAGCGGTGTCCTACTTCTCTGCAGGTACGGCGACTCCGCTGGTGATGGGACTGATGCAGGCCGGTGCCGGAGCCGCGACCAAGGCAGCGATCACGGGCAAGACGGATCTGGGAACCCTCGCCGGAGGTGCCTTGGGTGGCTACGGTGGTGGTGCGCTTGCTTCGGGATTAGCAGGGGCGGGGGCAGGGGCAGCGAATGCGGAGGCGGCAGGTGCACAGGGGGTTGAACTAGCAGGACAAGGCGCGACACAGGCAGCGGCAGCGGGGGCAGGGCCGGGGGTAGGCACGGTATTGGCTGAACCTGCGGCGGGGAATTTTGCCGGAGCCGCTGCACAGAACGCCGCCGCGCCGTCGTTCGCTCAGCAAGCCTTAGCCCAAGGCGCTCCAGCTACCTACGGGCAGAATGTTTCTGCCGGGGTCAAGGGTCTTACCGGCATGCCGGGATGGCAGGCGCTTGGTCAGAACATGACTCCCAGCGGCAAAATGGCTGCAGGCATCGGAGCGATGGGTGTCATGAGCGATGTCGCCAACAGCGGATCCAGCAGCTACAAGGAGCCGAAGTCCAGCTACTACATGACTTCGTTTGATCCTAGAAGTCAGACGTATGGGCCGGGACAGTACACCAAGGATAAGAAAGCTTTTGAGGCATACTTGGCTAATAACCAAGTCCCCGCTCCCACGACTCCTTACCCCTTCGCGGATGGCGGGACCATCCCAGTTGAGAATAAGAACTATCCAACTTCTCAGGTTCCCGCTACCGGCTACGAGGCGAAGACTGACCCGTACACGGGCAACGAGACTACGCTTGCGGATTACTATGCCGAGATGGCACGGGGGCAGAACGCGCCAAATCAGCTTCCACGAGTCTCAGGGGACGCCCAGACAGCCTATCTGTCGGGCTTGAGTTCCCTGTTGCAGCAACCGTCCGGTCCTGCTCCGGTATTCCCGTCAGCGGCTCCAGCAACGGCTGCAGCCACCGCAAATCCGCTTGCCGGATTCGCTTCGCGATTTGGTGGAGGGAGCAAGGGAAAGAAGAACGCCACGACCCCGGCGCAGTACTATAACTTTAACCCGCAGACCCAGCAGTTCTCACAGCAGATGGCCGGGGGTGGTCTTGCATCGCTGAATAGTTTCTCTGGTGGCAGATATATTAATGGGCCGGGAGACGGTGTTTCAGACTCTATTCCGGCGGTAATCCATAACGCTGCCGGTGGTCAGCCTGCGGCACTGGCCAAGAATGAGTTCGTCGTGGATGCGCGTACAGTGGCAGAACTCGGCAACGGCTCCAGTGAAGCCGGGGCGCAGAAGCTTTACGCGATGATGGACCGGGTAGCCAAGGCCAGAAAGAACGCAGACATCGGACAGAACACCAACGCTGACAAGTACCTGCCTGCATGAACTTAGACATTGCATATATCCCCAAGGGGCAACTGTCGTATGTCCTACCGGCAGTGATTGGCTATATGCAGAAATCGGAAGACTGGTCCAAGGGACGGTCCAAGGTTGACGACATCTTGGAGTTCCTGCTGAACGGCAGCATGTACTTGTTCGTAGTCTACGACAGAGATACTAATACTATTTATGGTTACACCATCGGGAAGCTCAGAGTCTATCCCCGGTACCGGATGCTGTCGATGAAGTACGCGGCAGGAGAAATTGGAGTGATGGAGCAGGTGGAAGAGAAGATGCATGCCTTCGTGGAGAACTTCGCTAAAGCAGCGGAATGCAAAGGGATCGAGTTCGTAGGTCGGCCCGGTTGGAAGAAGACCATGCTAGCTAATGGTTATAGCGCAGACACAATTGTTTATGAGCGATTTTTTGACGGAGAACAGCCATGAGTTCAGGTGGATCTAAGCAACCTTCGAACACTACGACTACGACTTCAACGATCCCGAAGTTCGCGGAACCCTATGCAACACAGATGATGGGTCAGGCGAGCGCCCTGACTAATGTTAATTCTAATCCCTATCAGTCCTATCAGGGACAGCGGGTTGCGGATTTCAGTCCGCTGCAGAATCAGTCCTTCGGCAATATCCAGCAGATGCAGCCCTCGGCTCAGATCGGGCAGGCAACTGGCATCGCGGGGCTAGCGAGCCTCGGAGGACTGGGAGCAAGCTACGACCCTGCCCAAGCCCAGAACTTCTACAACTCACCCACGTATCAGGGTGGTGCTGCCAAGTTCGATCAGAGCGCGGCACAGGAGTACATGAATCCCTACATGCAGAGTGTAGTGGGGATCCAGCAGCGCGAAGCGCAGCGGCAAGCTGACATCGCCAAGCAGGGACGCGGCGCACAGGCGGCGACCTCGGGGGCTTTCGGCGGTAACCGACAGTCGCTGGGAGACTTCGAAGCGAATCGGAATCTCTCCTTCCAGATGGGCGACATTCAGGCCAAGGGTTTGAGCGATGCCTACACGCAGGCGCAGTCGCAGTTCAACACCGACCAGCAGCGGATCCAAGCCGAGCAGCAGGCGCGGAATCAGTTTGGCCTGCAGAACGCAGGTACGGCAGCGCAGTATGGTCTGGCTGGCCAGCAGCTAGGCGAGCAGTCCCGGCAGTACGGTGCGGGACTCCGCATGCAAGGACTGCAGACGGCGATGCAGGGTGCACAGACGCTGGGGCAGTTGGGTGAGTCAGGATACAACCAGCAGATGGGCATCACGCAGGCGCAGAACCAGATGGGTGCGCAGCAGCAGGCGCTCCAGCAGCAGGGGTTGCAGAATCAGTATCAGGAGTTCCTGAACCGGATGAACTACCCGTACCAGCAGATGGGATTCATGTCGGATGTCCTGCACGGCTTGCCGACTCAGCAGAGTTCAACGATGTATAACGCCACTAACCCAACAGGGACTGCACTGAATCTGGCCGGTGGCCTCGGTAGTCTGTACATGGCAAATCAGTCCGGTACGACTACAAAGGGTTAAGGGAGAATAATCATGCAGGGTATTAATGCCATCAGCCCGACCGGACGCGCCCTTGAAGCCGCGACGGCGAACATGACTCCTGAACAGCAGGCTCAGTATATCCAGCAGCAACAGCAGAGCGGAGTACCACTCAATCCCCAGCTTGCGCTGATGATGATCCAGCTTAACAAGTTGAAGCAGGCGCAGACTCAGCAGCCCGCTGGACCGCCCCCGACGACGACCGTGGCACAGGATCTGGATAAACAATTAGGTGGTGTGGCCAGTCTGCCCGTGTCCAACGTCGGCAATGAGAAGTCTTACGCAGGCGGCGGGATCGTGGCGTTTGCGGGAGCAGGATCGACGGGCGGTGAGTTTGGGGGACCATACTCAGATGAGCAATATCGTGCTGCATGGGAAGCACGACAGGCAGAACTTGCTGCACAGGAAGCAGCGAGGGCGGCACGAATGGGTGCAGGGATAGGCGCACCGGCTGCTGCAGCCGCCGTAGAAAGTCCTCTGGTTGAGAAAGGGCTTTGGTCCCTTGCTAAGCGAAATAAAGGTAAGTTAGGGTTAGGAGCCTTAGCTGCATACGGTGGATATAAATATTTGACAAGCGATGGAGACAAAGTCTCCGACAAGAACCTGTCTGATCTTATTACAGGTGGAGCGACTGCGCCTCCCAGCGGGCCGGATAGCAATGTTCTTGCCAAGTATCTGCAGGACATGAAGCCTTCGGGCAGTGGCGGCGGTGCCGGGGCCGTGGGTGTCCCGATGGGCGGATTCAATAGGATCTTCGCAGAACAACGAGACGAAGAAGCCAAGGCGCAGAAAGAAGCAGATATTCCGCTAGCCGACCGTGTTGCAGAGGAGCAGAAAGTAGGCGAGCAGTTTGGCATGGGCCAAGCTGACAAGGCTCGTAGTGCTGAACTTGCAGTACGAAAAGCTGAACTGAAGAACTCCAGTAAGAAAGATTTCTGGACATCTTTAGCAGTAGGATTCTTCAAAGGCGCGGGCAAAGCTTCAGAAGGTGAAAATACTATCGGGTCGCTGGCTACGTCCTTCGGGTCTGCAACCGAACTTATGCAGGTGGCTGCTAACCGCCGCGAAGAACTCGATAAGGAACTGAGCGACCAGCAGTACCTCGCGGACAAGGGTTCAGATATGGTCAAGGCGGGCTACGTCAAGGAAGGACGGGCTACGCAGGATAAGGCACAATCTCGCGCCGAGTCTTTACGGGATAAGGGGCGTGATCTGGAGACCTCGATAGAGACTCTTAAAGCGCACGCGGCAATCGAACAACAGATTGCCCAGATTCAGGCTTCGCGCAGTACGAGTAAGCAGGACGAGGATCTTAAGAACAAAATTATTGACATGGTCAGGAAGGGAGCGCCGATGGAAGACGTTCAGGCCATGATTGATCTTAAGAATAGTCTTACACCCTCATATGCTGTAGCTGGGTTACGTGCTGATAGTTCCGCAATGATTGCGCTGCGAAACAGCGATGTCTATAAGCGTGCACAGTTTTTAGCGGATCCTAGTAATACGACCAGCACTCCGGAACAGAAAGCCTACGCTGCGAACCAAATCAGACTGATGGAAGCACAGGTTACGGGGGATGCACCAACCTCGGCTGCTACTCCTGCGGGGCCGTATGGTAATACGAGCGGATTCCGAGTAGTCGGTGTGCGTTAATGTCTATCTATACTGTTGAAGGACCAGACGGACGCCATTATGATATCGAGGGTCCAGCAGGAGCGTCCGAAGCGCAGATCATTGCCGCTGTTCAGCAGTATATAAGTACTCAGCCCAAGAAAGAATCCGGCGTCATTGCCCAGCTTCGGCAGGGTACGGAGCAGATGCTCTCCAGTTCGCAGACTGCCGCCGAGGCGATGGTCAATCCCGAAGCTGCGGCCAAGCGCGGGCTGGAGCGTGGACAGAAACTCTCTGATAAATACGAAGATCCACTGCAATGGGCTAAGGTAGAAGAAGCCTATAAGAAGAACGGCTTACTCTCCGCTGCGGGTGAACTCGCGGGTCAGGTTCCCCAAGCCATTGCCCAGCAGGCTCCGAATATCGCGACTGGACTGGCCGGTGCACGGTTGGGGACGATGGCAGGTATAGCAGTAGCTCCAGCTTTTGGTCCTGCAGCACCTTTTGTTCCGTTAGTTGGCGGTATTATCGGCGCAGCCGCGCCGTCCTTCGTACAGCAATTCGGTGGCAACATCGAACGTCAGGCAGCGGAGGGCGAAGATATCAGCCGGGGTCGTGCAGCGGCTACTGCGGTTCCGCAGGCAGCATTGGACGTTGCGGGCGAAGCGGGCCTGATCGGCGGTAAGATCCTCGGGAAAGTTGCTGGCCCGGAAGCGGCGGCTGCGGCAGACAAGATCTATAGGAACTCTATCGGAAAGCTTTTTGGCAAATCCGAAGCAGAACTCGCCAAGGGCGCTACCGAGGCAACCGAGAAGCTTGCGGCAGAGCATTTACTGACGACGATAGCCAAGGGTACGGCCAAAGGCGCAGCGTGGGAAGTTCCCCCAGAAGTTGCCCAGCAGGCGCTGGAGCGATGGCAGGCAGGGCTGTCCCTGACTTCCCCCGATGCGCTGGACGAGTATAAGCAGACGGCCTACCAAGTCGCGTTGCTGGGGCCAGTCGGGGCTGTTGGCAGATTCAGCGAGAAGCTTGGTGCCGATAACGAGATAGCGGATAGAAAACGAGCGGAAGCCACTCCTGCAATCACACCTACCGCTACGCCCGGCGCACCTGCTGCACCCGCTGCAGCTACCTCGACCGAAGGCGACCTCACGGTAGTCGGGCAATCCCCTGCGACGGTACAGGCACCCACTGAGACTCCTGCTGCACCTGTCGCCGCTGCGACTACTACTGCACCTGCTACCGGCAAAACAGAGCCGGAGTACGTCACAAAGAACAAGGAAGCTGCCGCTAAGATAATTACTGACATGGTCGGGCCTGATGGGCTTATTCCCGAAAAAGGTACGGTCGGGGCCATCCAGAAATCGTTGAATGTAAGTAGTGGTGTCGCTAGAAAGATCTACGAATCACTGGAAGGTACAGTATTCTCCCCGAAGGATCCAGTAACTCAGCGGCGTACCTTGCTGTCGGCAAAGCCGGTAGAAATCAAGCCGGTAGAAACTATTACGAAGGCTCCGGTAGTAGACGCGGAGAAGCTGGCTGCAGAAAAAATTGCAGCAGATAAGGAGTTAGCGAATGCAACCCAAGACATCATCGGCCCCACCGGACAAATCCAACTCCTCCCTGCTGAATCACCTGAGTCTGGAAGATCTGGAACTCGCGATGTACTGTCTGTACAAGAACCAACAGCCAAGCCACCTGCCGCTCCTGTCATTGAACCTGCTGGAGTGGTCCGTAATCAGCAACCTGCTGAAGCAGCTAATGCAGGAGAGGGAACACGCGACGCTGAACTAATATCTCCTCCGGTAGAGCCGAAAGTCGGGCCTGTCGAACGACCCGAAGACGACCGCAAGAAGTATCAGGGCGCGGCCATGTACCGCGACATGATGGACAGGCTCAATGGCCTGATTGCCAGCAATCCTGAAAATACCGCCCTGCCATCGATCAAGAAGAAACTAATCGCGAAGGGCAAGCAGGGGACGAAGGACTACGTCCGTACCCGCATAGATCTAGCGAAGCAACTGCAGGAGTCAGAAGACGCAATCAAGGAAGTCGCGGCTAGCTTCGCGGCTTTTAGTCCGGTTAGCGAATCGAGATTCCAACAGCAGAATTGGGAAGCTAACTTGCGTGCGCAAGCCATAGCCCAGCGTGAACGAGAAACGCAGGCGCGTGCTACAGGGAAGGGAGAAACCAGCAAGGATCTTATTGACAAGGTCCGTGCGGGAAACATGAACGAAGTTGTCCAGCATCTTGCCGAGCAGGCGAAGGGCTGGGTACGGGACATAGCTGCATCGGATCTTGGGTTCTCGAAAACCAAGGTTACTCCCTACGGGAATGCCAAGATCCAGCGAGTATTCGACGCTGCGAAGGCAAAAGGCCACCTGACTCCGGAACTCATCGCCAAAACACTGAAAATTCCAGTGGAGGACGCCAAGGCGACCTATCATGTTCTGGTCAGGGATAAGATTATCCATCTTGATGGTAAAGGTCGGCTGGCTTTTGCGCCTAATAGATTAAGCAAGCTGATTGCGCAACTTAATATTCCACCAGAGAATGAAATCATATTCAGGACCGTCGCTGCTGAACTGAAGAATCTGGATTGGTCGAATACAATAGTTCAGGTTGAGGGGAACCCTGACGCTACCGATAGCCAGAAAATTTTCGACCATATGCGCCTGCATAACAAGCTGGCGACCTATCACCCGAAGACCAATACTTTCTTCTTCCGCACTGCAGGACTGGACGAAGCCACGGTCCTGCACGAGATGATCCATGCAGGTACGGTTAAGATCCTGCACTTGTACAAGACCAATCCCGATAGCCTTACGCCTGAACAGCGCGAAGCAGCGGAACACATAAATAAGATCTATGAGAAGTCGAAGTCCAGACTGGGCCAGAGATTCAAGCTGGCTCACGAGAGCGTGTACGAGTTCGTCAGCTATGCCCTGACTGAGAAGAATTTTCAGCAAGAACTAGCAAAGATCCGCGTGCCGTCCCTTGCTAAGTATGCTAAGGGATTACAAGACCTGTGGAGTCAGGTTACGGAAGCTCTGAAGAATATGTACCGCCTGATGACTCCGGCGGGGCTGCGCGTTAGACAGAAAATTTCGCCTAACGGACAAATTATTGGTGGAGAAAAAGCGCCGCTCGGGGCCGATACGTTCCGACCCGGATATGAAGGGAATCTTGCACTTGAAGTTTCCGAAGCTTTCAGTCGTATTCTGTCTGGACCGGAGGCTGGAATCGATGTCGAAGAATTAGCTGCGACGATAGAAGCTCCTGTCGAGCCGCAGACTATGGAAGGTGTGCTGAAAGATGGCGCTGAACGTCTGGATAAACAGATCAAGGAGAAGCCGGGATTTCTAGACACAGTTAAAAACATTTGGAACCATCAGGGTTACGACGTTACTGTTAAGCATACGCAGGATCGATGGCGAATTCTTCTCGTTCAGCAACGCAACCTAGATCGAAATAAACAACTTGTTCTTGAAGGCCCGAAGGTCAATAATCTCTATGATAGGTTAACCCTATGGTCTCAGCGATCCAGCATGAAGGTAAAAGAAAAGCTGGAACGTCACTATATCGCCATGAATCAGGGATTAGTCAAGTATACCGAGGCAACGGGCCTGACTGTAAAAGAAGCTCTGAACCGCATAGATAAATATCTAGCGGCAGCGCATGAACCAGAACGTCGATGGATTAAGTATCTTCGAAACGTGCCACTGAATAATAAGGTTCAGATCCACAGCAAGCTCTTGAACATGACGGGCACTGCGGCTGAGTTGCGGGACCATATCTTCAAGGAAGCGCATAAGAATACCAATACGTGGAGCGAAGCAGACGGAGCTAGGTACCGATCCATACTGGAGCAGCTTGCGAGGCCGAAGGATAAAGGCGGGTTCATAGACAATACCATCGATGGTTTTACCCGAGCTACTGTTAAGCCACACGGAATGCCGATAGATCCGAATGAACGGGTCTACGATGTACTGAGTGCTTTCGAGCCGCAGGTACTGGCGCAGTTTCGGGAGGTGTACGCGAAAGAACTCAGCGACGGTAAAACCGCTGCTTCACTAAAACAGATCATTGACTCCATGCGTGCGCTACAGGCCGCGACTATCGACTTGGACATAGAGGCTAATTACTGGTCGCAGCCGGTCAGTAATATTAAGAATCTCTATGGATGGAAAGAATACGTCCCGCTCAAGGGTCGGCCTGATCCACTGGTTTCAGAAGGTGACGACGAACTGGAATTCCATACTGTGAAATCGGGTGGTGAAGTCGCGCCCGAAGGATCGAATCCATTCGAAGGACGTTTTACGCCACAGGATAATATCCTGCTTCAAGTACGTGCTGATGCAGTTCGTGCAGCCATGCGGGCTGGGCGTAATGGAATTACTCTGGCAATCAAGAACCTGATACTAGCCAAGCATATCACAGCCGAAAATCCGCAAGATGAGATACGGGCTGAAGCTTCAGAAGCACTCAAGGAAAATAACATAGAGAAAGCGAAGCTTCTCTTTAAGCGGCTCGATGAAGTCAGGAAATCCGGCCCTGTCAAGATCGACGTAATTAAGTTCGAAGATCGGTTCAGTCCCGAATTTAATATCAATCAGTATCGGGGTAAGAACAAGATTTTCCATTATTCCGGTGACGGCAATATCGAAGTCTTCGGGGTTGCGGATAAGAACTTTTCCGAAGCTATTCATGGCGTCGTCAAGCACGAGATGAATTCGCTGTTTCAGATAGCTATGAATGGTACTACTACAGCTACCTCATGGATGGGTCAGCAGCATACCCGGTTTAACTTCGCCTTTGCGGTAGTGAACTTCGTTCGTGATGCATTTACGAACGCCTATGTCATAGGCGCAGATATGGGGGCGAAGGAATCCGCTAACTACATAGGTGGGATTGTTCATGCCATTACCAAGAATGGTATTGGCAAAGCAATGCGAATCGCCAACTTGTACGAAAATGCGAACATCACAGAGATTCGCCGTATCGCGGATAAAGATCCTTACGTAAAGGATATGCTTGAATGGCTGGAGATGGGAGGTCGTGCAGCCTATGTGCAAAGCTTCTCAGTCAAATCTCAGGCCAATAGCTTGATGAGAGAACTAGGTCGTGGCAAATTTCTGCAGAGCATGGATCAGGTAGTTAAATACTTCGATATCTATAACAATACCTTTGAGTATGCCAGCCGTGTAGCAGCTTACAGTGTTGCTAAAAAGAAATTCATGGCACAGGGGATGTCCGAATCCCAAGCTAAGATCAAGGCTGCGTCCTATTCTAAGAACCTGATGAATTTTGAGTTAGTCGGAGAGTCCAGTAAGAAAGCAGCGGGACTTTATATGTTCCTGCGACCTAGTATTACTTGTGCAGTACGAACTATGGATTCACTGGCCCCTGCATTCGGGAACGCTGAAGCTGCATTTAGCCGAGTTCAAGAATCTATCCGCAGCCAACCCGGCGCGAAGGAAGCTTTCCTAAAGGACTATGCCGAGCGAAAGTCGAATGCTAAAGCGATGCTCTGGGGAACAATGGCATCCGGTGCGGCTTTGTATACAACAGCCCTAGCTTTCGCCCAAGATGATGATATGGGACGGAATAAGGTAGCTGTAGACGACATGCAGCTTTGGAACCGTAGTATTCGACTGCCTCTTGGGGCTGCGTTTACCAATAAGGAAAATGAGTTCTTGCAGATTCCGTGGGGCTTTGGCTTTGGCGCTTTCGCTTCGTTCGGTGCGCAGACAATGGCACTGCTGAGCAAGAATCAATCGTTGCCGGATTACCTGTCGAACACTGCCAATATTGCTGCGGACTCGTTCCTCCCCTTACCTTTTGCCCGGTTCAGCGTAGCGGAACACCCGGTACAGTGGGTTCTGGATTCCCTCGCTCCGACACCGGCTAAGCCATTCTTAGAATATGCATGGAACTTGGATGGTCTAGGACGCGAGATCCACCGAGAGAGACAGAATCGGTTTGGAGAAGCTTATTCTGGTACAACTGCCGTACCTGAGATCTATGTTCGTGCAGCACGCATGTTTGACAAGATCGCTAATGAGCATGGATGGAGTGTACCCGGTCATCTGCTGGAACCTACGGTATTGAATTTCTGGGGGTCCAGCTACGCTGATGCACTCAGTACCGATTTCCAGTGGGCTACTGATCTTGGTATGTCGATGGCGGGCAAGAAAGAGTTTGACGTTAAGAAAGACCTCGCTCCGTTTAATCGGTTCTTCGGTAAAAAGTCCAGTATCGATGCCCGAGAGTTTGCCGATGTCGAGCGCCAGATATTGGCCATGAATTCCAAGCTGAAGCAGTATGAGAACCACCCCGAGCAGCTAGAGATATATAGAAAGAGAAATCCCAACGCTGAATTTATCACACATGCTTATTTTAAGAGTGTCGATGGGCAGCTTAAGGATATCCGAAGGCAGATTGGCGAGACACAGGCAAGTGACCTCCCATTCGATCAGCGGACGAAACAGATCAGAGAGCTAAAGAAGATGCGGGATTGGTATATGCGTAGTTTTATCGATACGGTAAAACAGCTAGGTATGGAACCCTAAGTCATCCTCCACACCCGCACACCCATACAGCCGTCGTTGGTCGTGATGTAGATGCGGACCTTGACCTTCGCTGCCTTGGCGCGGCTGTCGAGGATGTAGAGCATCTGCGCGGGCTGCAGGGTTGGGATAAAGAAACTATCCCCGACATCCATCCCCTCAAAGGGGAAGATCCACACCGGCTCCTGTATCTCGGTCGGGAGCATGACTACTTCGCAACAATCTCTTCCGGTAGCTCGGACCTGAACGCATAGACAGAGATCGGTGGTGCCGACATCCCTGCCTTCCATCCGCTAGACAGGCGTTGCTTGTTCATGGCGACCAGCACCCCGTCTGCGATCATCCCCTCTTCGAACTCTCGCGCACTGACCTGTAGCTCATGCAGGTACCGCTTGAATTCGAACTTCGATATGTACTGCATCTGGTTGTGCACTTCGATGCGCCCAACGATAGATTTATTCTTCGGTTCGCTGGTAACTCTGTCACCGTCGAGGATTAAGAAGTCTGTCAAGTGTTGGTAAATAAAGTTAGCAATGAGCGCCTTGTAGTCCACAAAGTTAACCCGGATGACTTCTTCCTTGATCCGGATAATCCTAGTAACTACGTCCCGGTAGATGCGCTCCAAGTCCATGTTGATGATCCCGGCTTCGACCGCTAGCTCCCCGCCGGTCATCCCGGCAGCTACGAGGTTCGAATAGAATCTGTACGTACCATCATTTTTGAAGTGTTCGTTGAATCGCTTACCCCACTTGTCTATCAGTTTCTGGGCGTAGGGTTCGCCCTTGAGGAAGTAATACTTGATGAAGTCGATCCCGGCATGACCAAAGTTGAACCGCAGGGGGTCGAAGATTCTCGTACCAAGCTCGGCATCCTTGACCATCGGCGCGGGACGCGGACATTCCACCTCGACCAGCCTAGCGGCCTCACCATCTGGGCTGGCCTTGTGTGCCATCAGCTTGTCGTACTGAGATTGGTTCGATGTCAGCACACAGATCAGCGAGGCGGATAGCTCCAACTCCCGCTCGGCATTCACAGATGCCTGCATCCTGATCTTGGCCTTGCCCTGTGAGATCCTGTGAATAAGCTGCGCTAGAGTCTCGGCTCGGCTATCAGATACTTCATCGACGCCCAGCATGATGTTACGCAAGCCGAGATATCGTCCAATAAGACCATTATCCGTGGCGTTCTGGTTCAGGATGCTGAGTTCCTTGGGATCACCGAAGATGCTCAGTCCTGCGTACAGCGCCCCCGTCTTGCCGTTGCTGGATTTGCCCGTCAAGCATAGCGTTACACCGCTGGTGGAAGTCAGCCGCATCAGGGGCGAGCCGAAGCCGCAGAACATCGTGAAGGCATGCAGTTCGAAGCCCGGCTCATTCAGGGCGTTCGCGCACTCCTTCCATATATCATAGCTGCCGGTGGGGCGCAGCAGCTTGGCCACGCCACGGATCAGCGGGGACGCTGCCGTCTGCCGGGTCGTACCGTCGCTCATGATCTCAGTGTTACCCACGACGAAAGAATCGAATTTATCCGTCCACCCCATTTGCATGCGCACTTGTTCTGCTCCATCGCTGTTGATCATGTATTGCGCCCACTTGATCATGTAGTCCATGAAGGGCTGAACTAGAGAAGGTTTAAACATCACCCCGTTGCTGGACATGGTTTCTTTAAATCTATCCTGCGCGTAGACGTTCTTCATCGGTACTACGAATTCACGAGAGGGATCGTTCGGCAGGACATACCTCATCATCAGGCACTCGCCGTCTATCGGACTGAACATCCGCTTGATCGGGAACAAGTCGTGCTGTGAGATAAGTATCGGAGGATCCTGATGGACCTTGCCCTGCCGGTCGGTCTCCGGTGGTGGCGTCCAGTAGATCCCTCCGTTGGCTCCGCG
>Ga0315274_10006361_pt1 | contig 17201 bp, 12 predicted proteins | sample YL17G02_20_MG_FD_203700 | JGI IMG/M metagenome (GOLD analysis project Ga0315274, IMG submission 203700) | Sediment microbial communities from Yellowstone Lake, YNP, Wyoming, USA - YL17G02_20 | ecosystem: Environmental > Aquatic > Freshwater > Lake > Sediment | place: USA: Wyoming | collected...
AACGAAAATACACATCCATCAACTCTAAATAGTTTTGGGAATAACTCTTTAGGAAAAATTACGATAGTACACCTACCACTGTACATTCAATATTTTAAATTTCATGGTATAAATAATTTTGACTATGATCCACCAGAAGACAACCCGGGATATAATTATAGGTTTTGTGAGGTTGATGGTAAGGTTTTGATGAATTTTTCATTGACTGTTGAGCATCGTTTAAATATAGTAATGCCATTTTTTTTGGTTCGTTATACCTGGATAAATGATCTTTGGATCGGAAAAGGGGTGGATTATTTTAGAATTGAAAATAAAAGGCTATGTGTTTCGGAAGCTCCTGAAATATATTATGTTAACATGACTGAGGAAGATCAAATTGTACCATTGGAAACAAATGGAGAAAATGTAACTTTACAATTTTATCTTTATGGCATGCCAGTTGTTACTACTTCAGTGGGTGTACATACCTTAATGGAACTTATTATGCCTGGTTTAAAACTTAACTTTTTAGAAGATGAAGGCGGTCATATTCCAATTACTATCATTCCTGTTCAATGTTGAAAAAGCAAGACTCTTATTTTTTCTTTTTTTATCATTTGATTTCGCACAAAAAACAGTCACTAACACCGTGTTAATGCTTGACCGATGATAGTATATAAAGGTATCACTTTTAGGTTTTGAAAAGAAATATCTATTATTTAAAATCAAGTCTATTTAAGACTAAGGAGGTTTAAACCGACATCGTCATTGTACTCTCTGGTGACCTGACCTTCTATGATATCAATGAATCCTTCGAACGTTGCACTAATCACCGCTGAGGTAAGATGGCCTCCTAATGCCTTATGCTCAACATTACAAATAGTGACATGGAGATGAAGGTACACCTCGCCATTCATCAGGGTGATATTCCCAACAAGAGGCGCTATCTCATGATCTCCGGTGAATTCTTTTGACTGATATTTTTTTGTTTTTGTGTTAAGGGGGCCTAACGTGACTTTATCTGTTGCACCGATTCCGACGATTGACCCGAGTTTGATATCAAGTTTCTTGCAAATGGTTTTCAGTGCGTCAACGATTTCTTCGCCTTTGTCTATGCGGACGACGACCTTATTGTCAAATCGTTTGTAATTCATATAGCTTGCATCATCCATAGTTCGTATTTAAAGATTTATCAAATTTTCGTACTCTTTACGATATCGTATCCTGAGGTCCTCTACGAAATTAATTTGTTTGTCCTCTCTCACTGCTTTTTGTTGGGTGAAGAAAAAAACAGCCGCGTCCGAGGTTGTTTGCTTGGTTTTTCAAGGGAGACGCTTTCTATGCTTCCACAAGTCGGACAGACCACAGTTGCTCTATTACCTGGATAATTCTCGTATTTGATTTTTGTTCCGCATTTTGGACAGGGAACTATGGTTTGAACCAGCACCTCTTTTGATTTCAACAAATATTCGTACATGGTGGCGTCATCAAGGACGTAGAACCGGTATTCGTTATGGTTTGTTGAGGTATACAGAAGAATAGGCTTTCCGAGTTCTTCCCCTACTTTCGCGAGGTCTTCAAGGGAGTTTATTGCAATCATGCGTGAATACGGTATCTCTGGATGTGTCTTCGTCTCTATAATCCACTCCGCATACTTTATCTTAAGAACGATTGGAGAAGCGTTATTTTATGTTTTCATCCCCGTTTTATGTTCGCTTAAACCAAAATTATACCCACCAGGATTCCTCATAATGGTTTGAGACGAAGACCAGGTCAATTACCTGGATCTGTCCATTATTATCAACGTCTTCGCGTATCCAGCCTGGCGTGTTTATTTGACCATATTGAGTAGAAATAACGGTAAGGTCTAGCATATTGCATATCCCATCATTGGTGATATCCCAATTTGGTGCTAACGAAAAATAGTTGGGGATTGAAGCGGCGTGGTTATTTTTCGTGTCATTTGCCCATATGAAGTAAGAAAAGTTACCCTGCTGGGAGAAGCTTGTGTTATAGTAATACGTGGAGGATGCCATGTTTTTACTCATGGTCAGATTCATCTGGGAGCTATTCGGATACGTGATTAGTAAGGACACATTGTTGACATGAACATTGTCTGTTACTGAACAGGTTATGTTTTCCCAGCTAAATCCTGGTTGGAGATCTACTGGATTTGAGGTCCTGAGGACAATATCGGATATTTGTGGGGGACTGGCATCCAAACTTTCGGTCGTAAACAGGTAGGTCTCATTCGTACAGTTTATTCCATCGGTGGCATTGACAAACCAGTGATAGGTTGTCGAGTAATTGAGTCCCGTGACTGGACATGATTTTGTTCCGTTACTTTCTCCTTGGGCTGCGCTGCTTTCGATGTGTGGTGCGGTTTGAATCGTATAATTAAACAGTTGTCCCTGCGATTGTTCTATGGTAATGCTTAAGGTCGAGGTTGTGATCGGGACGTTGTTTGCTTCATTGCTTGGATTTTCATAATCGAAAACAATATCACTGGGCATGGGATCTTTCAACCGTAACGTTTGTGCAGGGTCTCCAAAGAGATGCACACTATACCACGCATAGCACCAGGCGTGACTGGAGATATCTATGTTTTCACTCATGATATCTTGAGAATATGCTATGCCTTTGCCGAGTCGCCAGTTATCCATGTCATTGGATTGGTTGCTAAAGAAGTAATCCCAGAAGTAGCATTGGATGTATTGACTCGGTCCATTGGTATTCGAGGAGCTCGCGTACCCATACCCGGTATTGAGAACTAACGCAAATGCGTGTCGTTCCGGATGGCGGCACATCAGTTGTTCTGACCCTGCGTACCCTGCTTGAAAACGACCTGCTAAACAGCCCTGTGAGTACCCGAAGAACGGCTTGGTATTATAGCGATATTGCCAGTTTGGGAGACCGAACGGTGAGTTATAATCACTATGATCTAGGTGGCTGATGATGGATGCATTGTCATCCTCTATTGAATTTGAAAAGTAGGTCTTGTGAGTACTTCCTAGGTCCGCGTGATACAGTCGTTCGGAGGTATCAATGGGTGACTCTGGATGTGCAGTGTTCCATTCTTCAAATCCAGAAAACGTCCGGTAGGTGTCGTTACCAAGCCTGAGTTCTTCCATGTATTGTTTGGAGGTAGCTGTCCATCCGAGGTCACCACCAAGGAAAGAAGCTTGGCAAAGCCAGTCGCCAGAAGCATTGAGATCGTACCAGATTATTTTCCGAACTGCGTTCGAGACCATGGATGCGTTGTACGCAGCGATACGCCCGATGTATAACTCTCCGTAGTAATCGTTGACGCCACTGTTTCGCCCTCCACCCCAAATGCCTTGCGTTGTGTAATACCAATCCCCATCAAGGTGACTATAGTACATGTCACAGGCCATGGTATTGTAGGTTAGTGTCTCTTCTCTATCAGTAAATAATCGATACGGGACGATTTGATGGCTGGCGTCACTATCCCAATCCCCTCCTAAAAGAATATATTCGGTTCCCCAATTCAGGTACGCGTCCTTACAGAATTCTCTGATATGTGCTGGGCCGTCATTAAAGGTAGCAGAGCTATTCCAGTACGCCATACAGGCATCGATTTCTTGCACGGTCACGATCGTTCCATTGAAACCATTAGAGGTTCTTCGATGGTTGATTAAACTCGTCCAGTTATACTCATATCCGGTCGTGTCCTTCAGGCTGGTACTAGTAATGATCACGTATGGGTAATGCTTCGTTGGATCGCACACGCTATTGTTGTAGCCTCCTAACGGTGCCTCTCCTCCCTCAGTTGTCTCCATGTCATTTTCAAGTGGATTTTCTGTCGTTTGAGCGTAGGTCAAAATTATGGATGGATTGGTTACCATCTCTTGGATCACTGCTTGATCCGCTTCACTATACCGAAGGAAGCTAAGATTTTCCGTAAGGGTGGCATCTGCTGGTTGTGTTAAATCAATGGTCACGGTCATCTCAGAGAAATAATACAGTGATCCGGTTTTTGGAATATATTGTACAGGATAGAGATACACGGTTAAAATAGCAAAACCCCGACAGTATCCGATCCCTCCGTTTTCATAGAAGTTCGCAAACACCGGTGTTGGTGATGCGTAGGTGGTGTTATTCATCACGAACGGAGGGTTTTCGTCCATACCGACGCGGACGAACTCTTGTTCAGGGAGAATAGGTTTATTCAAGACATCGTAAGGTATCTCCTGTAGTTCCTTGTAGGTGACATGAAGGTCGTCAACGGTTGTTCCTTGAGGGAGTAAGAGTTGGGCGGGATACACTGGGATTGCAGGGAATCCTGGTTGGGCGTAGGAAAAACAATCATTCAGGTCGATGTTCGTAAATGTTCGATTGTTCATCTGAACATCCGTAAGGAGGGGAGTATCAAATGAGAATGTATGGGTGATTGATAAATCAGAAATTTCGATTATTGGAGAAAAACGAAGTGCAGATATCGTACCAAGATTAGAAAGAATTATCAGGGTCGCTATGACGATAATGATCGGAAGAGATTTTACTTTCCTTATTTTTATATTTGAAACCCATCTCTGCATATATGTCCCTTCTACCTCACAACATATGTTTTTATTATGGTGTTAGTATCTTTTGGACATACCATATAAATTTTAGTGGGTAAAACGTCAGAGTGGGATTATGTCAATACACTTTTTTTCTACTTTATCTAAAAAACACGGATGATACTTCCCCTGCTTTCTTATACTGAAATTCTTTTGAGCTGAACAAAACAGTCTTCCCAGTAACCTTTTAATATAAAACGCTATTCACATTCGCTACCAAAGTGAAATATTGCCGTCCTAGCTCAGTTGGTAGAGCACTCGGCTGTTAACCGAACGGTCGCCGGTTCGAGTCCGGCGGACGGCGCTATTATTCTAGTTACACTTTTAGGGTTTTCTATCTGTTGAATACTGTTTTTTTGTACCCAGTCACAAAGGACGAAGCCGGATAAAATGATAGTTATATATACTTGCAGCGGAGAAGCATTAACACGATTTAACCTCATGTTTGTGCTGATCGATGACGATAATGTCTACTTAAGGGAATATTGTTTTTAATTGAGCAATAACGAGGGCCTATGATCGTTTCTTCCAAAGTGCCCTTCCACGACGTTTTTATAAAGATAGCAATAAGGGAATGAATGAGAGGAGAATTTTTATATGATTTATTTATTGTTAAATGTAATTGGGGAGCGAAAAAATGCTACAAGGAAAGGTAATTATAAATTTTGAATATGATGAAAAGAAAGAAAAATGCAGTTGGGATTTGAAGCAAGAAGGTAAAGATACTTTGGATAAAGATCATTTAGTTCTCTTGTTTCAACATCTTGTTGGAGAACTCATGTCAGATTAATAATGACACATTAGTATCGGAGAATCATTAGCATGGTTTTTAACTCATGTTTTGTGAAAATACTTTACAGAAAAAATAAAGATTGTTAAAGATAAAAGATAAAAAATAGTTAATTCCTAACTATCCTTCATTTTCCTCTTCAATTGGTTTTACTCTGCAGGATTATATTTGATGTTGAATATGAATGGTGTTAATCCAAAGCCGATACGAATGGGTGTTCCATCATATTTTATGTCAATCATTTTTGATAAAAGAACTTGACCGTTGTTATTTCCAAATAGAACGAATCCTTTTATTTCATAATTGGATGAGTCGATACGAATAAAACCAATCCCAAATAATGTTGATTCAAAATCTGTGTTTGCTTTTTCATCCGTCTTTTGAATATAAGCGCTTCCAATCGGAAAAACAGTTGCCATCAACAGCCCCACAATTAAAATACCAACTACTTTCTTCCCCATAACATAACCTTAAAAAATGGAACGATAAAACACTACATAAGACTTTTTTCCTTAATATTGTACAAAAAGATAATAAATTAGGTAATTGTGAAGATTTTGTCCAACTTTCGTTAAATTATCATTTTCCTCTTCAATGAATGATTTTATAATATTTACTTCTTTAAAACATATCCTTATCCTACTGATTTCATTTCAACGTTAGAATAACCCGGTAGTCGCTTCTTTAAAAAATATACTTCAATGCAACCAAATGTTTTTATATGATGTCTCTATCTTAATTCCTTGGGGAGTCAATCAAAGATAAGGTAGAAAAATCCTACGTAATTTCTACCATTTTCATGTTTATCTTTCCTCCCAGATTGGACTCCCCATTTCTGATCATTACTGAAAAGAACTACACATGTTTTTGTGCTAATACTTAACAGAATGAAAAAGAAAAAAAAGAGGGATTTTCTAATACCCCAAGAGTTGTCTCAGTATAGGAAATGCGTGTGGGAATCGCTGGAACAACATGCCCAAGAACTGTCGTATCGGTTTGTTATACGAATAAGGCATCGTTATAGATCGTAATATTTTCCATACATGTAGAAATTTGGGCCAACAAACACCATTATTCTAAAATAGAACTCACTGGTTGTTGCGTTGCGTCCCCCAAGACCGACAAAAAACGTTCCGTTACCAGTGGTAAGATTACGTACTCCTCCAAGCATAAATGGTCCAAGGATAACTCCATTCAGACCTCCAGTTGCGTTTCTTATAGTCACATTAAAATTTGCAAAAATTCCCTCAACGCTCAACAGTATGAAGCCTTGCTTAGAAAATCCAGTGAACCATCCAATAGGAAGAACCGGCAGACCAAAGATACTTATTCCCCATTGGCCACTGTACAATCCTTTCGCCCAAGCAGGCGCATTACGACCATATGTTTTGAAACAGCCATCTCCTTCAGAAATCTCCGTCCAGTTTTGTCCATTATTAAATGAGATATACGCACTGCCATTCGAGTAAAGACTTCCGTCCATTCCAGCACAATAATAGAAGTTCCCAGTGACATTGGTGGTGTAAAGAATCATATAATACTTTGTTCCAATATTAACCGGAATGTCTTCAAAGTTAAAATCGATCCAGGAGAGGTTTGTGTAAGCCAGGAAGATGCTAGAGGTGACGTTGACTACCGCAAGATTATCACCGGTGAGGTTATCTCGTATGGCAAGGGTACACGGATATGATACAGTTGCGTTTCTTGCCATAAAAAATTGGACTCTGGTAAGAATCTTTTTTGTAGGGATGAATGACTGAGCAACTGACACATACAAATGATTTACACCGTCAAAATACGCACCGACCCGAATGACACCGTCATAGGAAGTTTGATTCTGATCTACGTCGTCTTCATAAAGTGAGGTATTACCATTTTTTTCTCCAGAAAAAGTGTGACCAATGATATGAGAATTTATACTTCTCCTAATCAGAGGTGCGGCAGATGCTCCAAATCCACTTATAATTAACAAACCAACCAGCAAGATAGATATCAGTTTTTTCATATTTCTTCCTCTAAATTGTAGAATAAGTATCTACATTCTTATATATATACATATTTGATAATATAATGGATCGGTAATCAAATAAATGAAATACTTAAATTTAAATGTTTGGCATAAAATAAAAATTAGAAACAACGGTAATAAAGAAAAAAAAGAGATTAAGAGCGTAGTTGTTTTCAAAGATTCTGTTCAATCAATTGATGCATCATTTGTGAGTGAATGGTATTGATACCTTGGATTTGCTCTGCGGGGGTGCTCATCGACTGGCTCTGTGAATTCCCTGCAACGTCAAACACTGTGGCGGTCACTGTTTGATCACTGAACCCTGTCCACGTCCACTCATAGGGTGACTGTGTATCGGTGTACTGCAATTGACCATCAAGGGAGAACTCCACCCGGTCGATACCGCTCGTCTCGTCGTTGACCTGTGCGCTGAACTTGACATTAAAGAGGTCGATTTGTTCCTTGGCGAGAGTGATTGTTGGCGCAGTCTTGTCTATCTTGATGCTCACGGATTTCCCTGTTTCGACGTTCGCTGCGATGTCATCAGAGTAGTACGACACAGTGTGTTGACCATTTACTGAGATGACGAACGGTGTGGTGTATTTTTTCCATGGGCCGCTGTCTATCTTGTAGTAGGTGTGATTGACACCGGATGGTCCTTTACCACCGCCTCCACCAATACGGAATGTCGTGGGTGGATCGGTTGCACTCAGGGTGACGGTTACGTCACTCACGTACCAGCCGTTCTGTCCCATGGTTCCCGCAAGCGCAGACGTGGTCACCGGTGGTGTCGTGTCTGGGGGCTGGATGATGAATTGTGCCGTGACTGTTTTATTCCCATTCATCATAATGGATGTGGGGTTGGTACTCCCACTCAGGTCTCCACCCCAATGGTCGAACTGCCAACCAGTGATTGGGTTTGCAGTGAGTTGAACCACTTGACCAGACGGATAAGCTGTCATATTCGGGTCTTTTGTGACTGTCCCCATTCCTATCGGACTGATGCTGACGGTAAGGGTGTACATAATAGGATAATCCCATCCAATAGCATCTAACATGATCTTATCTGGGGTTTTGTAGAAATCAGGATAAAACGATGTACCTGAACTTACTGCTGGTTGCATGATTCCATTGACGTTTCCCTGGCTGAAATGCGAACATTGATAAGGGTCTCCATCAGACATCTGATATTCCACGCTAATAATATCTGAATTTACATCATCATTTGTTCCAGGTTTATTCTGGTCGACCATACGTGCGGTTGTCTGAAACTGTGCTAATGTATCCGGGTTATAGTTTCCTGAGCCATCGGAAAGCTGGAAACGGTAGACATCTAACGTCTCAATATCTAGAGGGAAAATTCGGAAATCAGCTCCCGAGGTGAAACCAAGCACATGACCTATCTCATGGGCAAGTACTGATTGGAAACAATAGTATCCAGAGGTAATCCCATTGCTCGGGTCGTAATCCCAGTTAAAATCAGAATTAATCGTCATATCAGCTGCATCACCACTGACAGTCCCGATTGTTGCACGATAATTCGCTTTTGTAAAGTAACATCGGTTTTCATTTGTGACTGTACCGCTATTGCCATCGTAGCGGACCGGTATGGAACTTCCTGAGGGAAGATAGTTCTGGATGGTATCATCATGATCCATACCAGCGACAAGACCTGTTCGAGTATTAGCCCACGTGACCGATGAAGCGTAAGAACATGTTGTACCTCCAAGTATTCCAGAACCCATTGATTCAAAACCTAGGGTAATAACCACAGTGACAGGGTCGGAAAACAAACTTTCGATATACGCTGCCACGGCGTTTATTGCTGCTTGAGCCCCACTTGGTGGTGCAGTCACAACGAACTGTATGTCAAGTCCGCGTGAGCCTCCTTTGCTGATGATGATTTTATGAGGATAGTTGTCAAAGTTATTTTTCGCCGATTTCATCATGTCTTTGAATTGGTACTGAGTCATGTCTGTTTTTTCGTTTTGTAGGATCGGCCAGGTGATGGATTCCGTCTGAAGATCGATTACTGATCCATCTGCATATAACATGCTTTGTTGTGTCGGCCCTGGTTTAATATACGCAAGCGAGTTTGTTTTGTTGAGCACTGTACGTAATCCAGCTTGTTGTTGCCTGGAAAATATCTGAGCAGGCGCGAGAGACGGCACCAAAAAAAGTACAAAGATGACCAAGGCTATCATTCTTACTACCGATGACTTGTGGATGTCTTATACCCCCTATTTACACTGGTATAGATGTATTCATATTATATATAATTAATCATGTAAATCAAGAATCTTTCAAGATAAGAAGTAAATAAGAAATCCCTCCGTTAAGTGTTATAGATGAAATACCAAGGAAGATTGGGGAATGAACTGGTTATTCGATTGTTTTACTGTGCATATTTGGGATGACGGGGGAACACGTGTTTGAGAAGGTTTACGAAGGTTGATGGTAGAAACCTGTTGTTTCTGAGAGAACTGCCGCCTTAAAAACTCCTATGATAACCTTTTGACCGATAAAACCAAAGGTGTAGTTTTGCGAAATAATGATTTCACCTGATGTATGGACTAGCTGAGATGAAGGCAACATCAAGAGACGTGATGCATTAAACGTTATAAATTCCCCTGATTCTATCCGATTTCTTATCAATCCTAAGAGAATAGTCGTTTCAAGCTGTATTATTTCTACATGAAACGGTTCAGACCAGCCACTTTCAGCATCGATGATGTCTTTGGCTTTCGTCTTTATTGGATACCTATCCTCATTTATCCACGAGTGTGATGTAGTTACTATTTCACCTGACAGATACGGACCAATCCAACTGGTATTTGTTCCATCTCCCCAATCAATGTAATAAAATACATTATTTCCATCTGGGTCGGAAGACATGAATGTATAATTATATGATTCTCCGGATATTCCTTTTGTTGGACCATTTACTATTGGTGTATCCGGCGCGGTGTTTATTGGTTGCATCATAATTTCAAGCACCTGTGCACTTGTTTGAGTGACGGTCACTTGTTGTAATTTGGGGTAATACCCATCGAGACTGAGATTTAAGGTGTAGGTTCCTGGTGGGAGAAAGAGGTGATACCTGCCATATTGTGGTTCACTCATGAAATATTCACCATTGGGAAACGTAATTTCCTGAAGTTTTATTGAAACAACCAAGGGTTCTTCTGTAATCGCATTTCTGATATGGCCAATAAGAGAAATTGGTCGTTGGAACATCCATAGAATACCAGGCCAGACAAGGGCGGCTTCTGTTTGAGCACTCGCATATGTTGGTTGAAAACTAGTATGTGTCTCGATAAGATTAGCATAAGATCCATTTATCGCAAGCTGCATTTCGTAGTTTTCCCCGTCAGCACTTGGAATACGCGCTAAACCGCCATATCCAGATGCAGTCGATAGGCTAATTGCTTCTGAACGTAAGAAGTTTGAGAATGGGTGCGTAAGTGCACAATATCCATACAATACTTCTCTGCCAGAGGAGTGATAATCGATTACTTTTGTAAAATGTTGATCAGTACTGAATGCAATCATTGTTTGTGTCTCAGCTTCTGAGGCAGGAAATGGTCCTCGATACGTTTCATCGGTTGGATCTGGACTACCTCCACCGGATGAATCCCAACCAAAGGGGTAATTTCGGTTTAGGTCAACTCCAATGCCGGGGGAATAGGGATGACGGTTTTTGCGCCACCAATTATCATAATTGTACATGTATTCGTAGCCATCTGGGTTCCATACAGGTGTAATCCAGATCTCATTACCGTCAACTGCTGCGGTAATTTCAGGATTATTCCCGTATAGTGTTGTTAATTGTGTGATTGCATATAAAGCGATAACAGGGGTTACTATTTCGCGAGCATGATGACAACTTACAATCAGGAACGTTGGTTCATCTTCATCCTGTTGGACATTGTCAGAAATTTTCATTGCATAAAGATGTCTTCCTTCGTAGGTTGGAGGGACTCCATACGTTGTGGTGAGGTCGTAGACTTGACACAGTGCGGGATATGTGCTTGCGGTCGTATTCATTTGATTGATGATTTCAGTGTAATCTGAATATCCTGGAGGGATAAAAGTCGGGTTCTCAGATGTCTGTTCATATTGAATATCTCGAAATGGTCTTCCCGGAGTTATACTGGTAATTTCGAATCCCTGGTGTTGTAAGTAATATAGCTCAGTCGGGGTAACAATTACTTGCACAGCGTGGTCCTGTATCGAATTTTCTAAAACATCAAACCCTTTTGCTACTAATAAAGAAGCAACAGTTGAAGCATCGCCTGCTTTGAGAACAATAAGACTATTGGTTTCACCCGCATGAGGTACGGTATTTCCATCTGATAACGTCTTATTTCCAGGTGCTATACCTGCATAACTTGTTATCATCAGCAAGATACAGACCAATAATGCAATTGTTTTCAGTTTCATTTTGTATCCCGCTTATTTTGTTCTGAATACTAGAATTTATAGTTTGATGAAAAATAGAAGTATTGTTGCATTTTGTGATTTACTTGTTGAACTATAAGAGTATGACGCGGCCACCGTTATGATGGTCTTTCCGAATCCAAGGATTAAACCTGAGGTAATCGCCCGTTCGCCACCAGATGGAATGGTTAAGAGGGTTCCATTGGTTTTTTTGCCGAAAAATGCACCACCTGTCAGTGTGATATTCCATTGAATTTGCATGATATCGATGGCACCTGTGTTTTTAATCACTGTTTTAATCTTGAAAAGTCCGCCTGAAAGAAGACCAATCTCAAGTTTAGGTGCTATGATAGTGATTATAAAAGGTTCTGACCAATCGCTTTCGATTCCAAGGATATTTTTTGCTTTTGCAGTAATTGAAAAGTTACCTGTATTAGACCAAGTATGCGAGATGGTTGCGATAGCTCCTGAAGCAAAAGGACCAAACCATTCCTCGTGGCTCCCATCGCCCCACTCCACCCAATAATCGACGCTCGAATTTCCTGGATCAGTTGTGACAAAGGTGAAATCCATCTGTCGTCCAATATCGCCTTCTGTTGATCCATTTATTAGTGGTGGAAATGGTGCTGATAAAACAGGACTCACCACCAAGGCATAGTCCGCGTCTAATTCCGGTGTTTCCACATGAGAATCCTGGATTATTTCATCTGCAGACACCTGGACAGTCCATGTTCCTGCTTCAGGGTTTTGAATGAAGATACATTCCACCGTGTCCTTTGTATCAGCAGTACCATCGGGTTGTGACCATACGCCAGTCTTAAGGCCGTTATTTCCCCAATAGATGACACTGGATGGGGAAATAACCTTCAACGATAAATCGTTAATTCGATGTTGTGTTTGAACAGCAGGATTTCCCGCAGGATCTGCGTACGTCATTGTTACCTTTAGATACGGGGAACCTGCCTGGACAGAAACGATATGTGTTGATACATCAAAGTGATCAAGGATATCCGATTCATCAACAATATAGAAATTATCTCGTAAATCATATAAGTTTTTCAAAGACGCCATGCCCCATCCCTGGTGCATACGTGTATGATCTTCTAAAGTTCCATTGAAAGGATATTGATCAGCAGTGTTTATCATCATTGCCTTTGCAGTGGTCATGTGCGGGCGATTCTCAAAGACTGTTCCTCCAGGGGTAACCTCGTTTCCAAAAATTCCATCAGACCACATTTGGAAGAAAAGACCGAAATGCCCTGCGGTTACTGGTGTTGCACAACTCGTACCAGTAAATTGACCGTATCCTGTTGAACTAGTTGAGTAGGTTGTGTATACCTGATCATTAAAATGGCATAAATCTGGTTTAATTCTTCCATCCGCAGCAGGTCCAATACTTGCACCCCCAGCCCAAGCATCATCAGCTTTGGTAAGGGTGTTGTAGTGGTATACACCACCAACGGCGACGACGTTTTTTGCCCATGCCTGTGCTCGTGAATTTTGATTCCCCGTGTTACTTTGGGATTGGCAGTGAAGGATGTCGAAATCAAAAAGGGCAGTATCTTTTTCAGCAGATTCGATCGTATACTGTGTTACTTGAGGGTAAGTACCAACGCTTGCGGACTCATAAACGCAGTAATACGGGTCTTGAGTTTCCTGCCCTGTATGGGTATATCGGTTCGAACCACTCAAACCTACATCATCATAATCACCGATAAACCCTATACCTTTAGGGAGGAGTCCTCTTGCTAGAGGATCCACGGTTCCATTTCCAAAATTAATGCCCAAACAGGCGGCGCCATGACTATTGCCAGTGCTCACCGTCCCATGTGCGCTTACCCTATTTTTGAAGTCATTATGCGCAACATACCCTCCATCGAAAACTTCACCTCGTACACCGGAACCGTTATATCCAGCGACCGATTCAATATAGTTTGCGCCACCAATCTCACGTACAATATCCATATCAGCCTCATAGGGCCCCCATCGATCAACAAAATTGACTTCATCCCAGCTAACGACTGTGAAAAGTTGATCAGGTGTTAAGGTCGCAACAACAACGAGTTTCCCAGCATCAGCCGAATCTACAATTCCACCAATTGTTTCGATACGCTCTGCAACAATTGTTTTTTGTTCAACAGACAGTACTTGGATGTTATATCGTTGCAGAGGGTACATTTGGTAGGCGTTTTCTAGGTTATCAAGCATGAATTCTTCAAGTCGATAGGCAGGATGATAAGGTCCAATCCAACGCACATAGGGGAGCACTTCAACCTGTGCTCGTACTGATTCGCTCATTTTGACAAGATATGCATATTGAGCGATATAGTGATGAACGATACCACCAAGAGATGTTATCGCTTCTTTAAATTCTTCAAGAGGCTGGGTGACAAATTGAACGATAAATAAGTGTGTATCACTACCTGCGATTAGAGTAGGATTCACTAGCGGTACTCCTTGTTGCAAAGGGTCGAAATGTGCATATCTAAATCCAAGTTCATAAGATGGTTGTACGGTTCTAACAAAGGTCTTCCCATTATCCAAGCTAATCGAATAAAACGGTAAAATCATGTTATCATCCGACCGTTCATCCCAAAACTTTAATAAGATCGTTGAATCAGGAACAGCAATAAACCGCTCATTAGTTGTTTTGCTATTAAAAATGGAAGCATTTTCTTGAGTGTTAAAGATGAATCCATTTACGTTCATAACCGTTGCAAGACACAACGTACAAATCACTAAGCCTATTTCTAACTTATTAATTTTTTTCATATTTTTTTATCCCCCTTTAACCATATATGAATGTATTGTATATAAATAAAGACATTGTAATTAAACCTTTCTATGAAATTATTTGCCTAGACTGTTAAAAATTCAATGAAACCCCACTTTTCATTCGACATGAGACAATAAAGGAAAATGGAACACAGGGTCGGTCTCAGAAAAATAAGTACAAATATTAACCTTTTAGGAGTAAAAAACATACAGAAAAATTAATACACATACCAATCTGGTAAAATAAATCGATCTTTATCATCATCTTATTATAGCGTAAATTTTTATATGATGAGAGTATAATGGTAATACGATGAATGGGGCGTATTAAATGAAGGAACACTTATTTCGAAGGATCCTTTTTCTATCAACTCTTTTCATTCTGTTTACTAATGTTCTCGTTTCAGTTTCTGCAAATTTTGTTGAAAAACCATTTATCCTTAATGGAGTCGAAATAATTGATGATGATTTTGATCAGGCGATTATTGACTATATGAACAAAGCTCATTGGCCTTCCATAGCATTAACCATAATTAAAAACAATAGCATGGTTTGGTCAAAAAGTTATGGATATGCAGATATAAAAAATAAAATGGAAGCTACAAATGAAACAGTGTATATGTTAGCATCAGTTTCAAAAACCTTTGCTGCAACAGCAATCATGCAATTATGGGAAAAAGGTCTTTTTCATTTAGATGATGATGTTAATGAGTATTTACCTTTCAATGTCAGAAATCCCAATTATCCTGACATACCAATAACATTTAGGACGCTTCTGACGCATCGGTCAAGTCTTGCAGCAAGGAATATCAATCTTTTTACAATATTTTCAATACTTCGTGTACCATCTGATAATATGGGTGAATATCTGAATCCAGGGGGTAAATTGTACTCACCTAAAAACTGGAAGGAGTATCCACCAGGTGAGAAACAATCCTATTCAAGTACTGGCTTTGAATTATTAGGATACCTTGTGGAATGTATCACAAATCAATCATTTCCTGAATATTGTACAAAAAATATTTTTCAGCCGCTTAATATGAAAAATACGAGCTATCAACCTTCCTCTTATAAAAAAGAACAACTTGCAGTTCAGTACATTTATCTGCTTGGGAAATACATTCCTTTACCTTATTTTGAGGATAGAAACTATGCTTCGGGGGGACTGAGATCAAATTTGGAGGATCTTTCTCATTATTTAATTGCTTATATGAATGGAGGGGAATATAACGGCGTTAAAATTTTAAAAAATGATACGGTTGAACTCATGTTTACCCTACAATATCCCAGTGATAACTATAGAGGATATGGTCTTGGATGGCAGATTTTTTCGGACCACAATGACACTGAAAACAATATTAGAATAGGGCATAATGGTGGAATGCCGGGCAGTCAGACATATATGTTTTATCATGTCTCTGAAGATGTCGGAATAATTATGTTAGTCAATCAACATCTCTCTTATTCAATGAATAATTTGATGAGCTGGTTTTCAATTATCGATTTACTTATTGATAAAGCAAAACAATATTAAAACCTCAATTATTTTCCCCTATAATCAAATGATCTTTGGGTCCTTTTTCATCCCACATAAAAAAAAAAAACGTTAAAAGAAAAGAAGAGAAAAAGGAAAAAAATAATTAAACAAAATAGGCGGAGGGAAGGATATACAAAAAAAACTTATCATTTTCAGTATAGGAGTTTTTCTTATCTGCATCACCTTAAGTGGATGTAATCAGTTGGGTAATCCTTTGGATATTGAGAGAAATAAATTTATTGGGACATGGAAGACGACTTCTGAAGTTCCTTCCATCAATTGGACAATGACTTTATTTTCAGACGGGACTTGTAATGGTGCTGTAACAGGAAATACGTGGGCATTAAAAGACGGAAAATTAGTTTTTATAGCAACCACTCAAGATGGTACAGTCGTTGGTGCATTTAATTATATTTTTTCTAATAATACAACACTCACTCTCACTGATGTCAATACTGGTAGATCGAAAGTTTATACAAAACAATAATAAATGACAATCCTGCACAAAAAATGAGGTAAGTTTCAGATGGATAGGTTTTTAATGGGAAAAAAGAGTCGTATACAATCGACCGAAACAGTAATGTTTGCTAATAATCGTTACAAATGTTATGAAAAATGGTAGAAAAAATTGCTAATTTTATTACAACTGTTATGAAAAACTATAAAAATTATAAATATACGGTGAAGTTATGTTTTATTGGAAAAAAAAGAGGAAAGGCATTGTCTTTCGTGTTATCCCCTTAAAGATTGCCTTTCCCCCTCCTTATTTACAATGAGAAACGTAGGAAAGGTAGGGGTTGTTCTTATTTATCCCTTGCTATTTTCCCTTCTCCCTAAATTATAAAACCTCATTACCATATTATCGATAAGCACAAAACATGGATTAAGGTTTTAGATATATAGGTTTTTAAAGACGGAAAAGTTATGAAATTGTAGGTTTGAGCGGGAAAAAAATTATGGCAGAAGAAACAAAAGAAGCGGGAACAACTGAAAAAAGCAGAACTGATGAAAACGTAATATATGTTGGGCACAAACCTCCGATGAGCTATGTACTTGCAGTAGTAACTCAGTTTCAGGGTAGTGGCTCTG
>Ga0315274_10006362_pt1 | contig 17199 bp, 14 predicted proteins | sample YL17G02_20_MG_FD_203700 | JGI IMG/M metagenome (GOLD analysis project Ga0315274, IMG submission 203700) | Sediment microbial communities from Yellowstone Lake, YNP, Wyoming, USA - YL17G02_20 | ecosystem: Environmental > Aquatic > Freshwater > Lake > Sediment | place: USA: Wyoming | collected...
AGTTCCTCCGATGCCTCAGACCAGTAAATACCATCACCACCGATAATCACCGGTTTTTTAGCTTCAAGCAACATGCGCGTGGCTTTTTCTACCATTTGTGGGTCGCCAGCGGGTCGGGATGGGGCAGCACAGACACCATGCGGTAAATAGCCTCGTAAAGAACCTTCCTCCCCAGCTACTAGTCCTTGGATGTTTATCGGAAATTCAAGAGCCACCGGTCCACATGGATAGGTTGTAGCATCCCGGATGGCTTTCTGCGTGAAGTAAGCGGTCATAGAAGGGTCAACGATTCGTCTCGTCCACTTGGTGAAATGACCCGATAACGGCTCGGCATACGCCTCTTGAAAGGGGCCCCAACCATCTTCTTCTGTGGCATGCTGGCCGAGAAGACAAATGACCGGGCTCCTGGCCAGATAGGCTTGGTACATTGCCGATATCATATTGCCAAAGCCAGGTCCGGCGGTACCCATGGCTACCCCTACTTTCCCGCTGGCTCTGGCCCATCCGTCAGCCATATAGACACCTGATTGCTCATGCCGCATGTGATAGCACTTAATGCCGGCCCTGTCTATGGCCACCTGAAGCTGCCAGACGTGACCACCATGGACAGCGGCGTACCACTCTACACCCTCCTCTTTTAAAACCTTGGCTACTACGCCTACGACCTTAATGTCTGCCATTTTTGCCTCCATTGATTATTTGCTGCCATAAAATTTTACTAAATCCCATTACTAATCACAAATTATAGTGCCTTTTCAGCCTCCCTTTCCAGAGTTTTTAGCGGACGTGTATTTGGGAGTATTGCCGCCATTATTATAGCACCTGGGAGGACAAGAGTTAATAGTGCCATCATATTTGAGTTAACCAAACAATATTGTTTAGTACAAAGGTCAATTCTGAGCGGCGGCATTATGTTATAATTTGGCTGCCATGAAGATACTCTATATTGTAAATGACAGTCTGGTATAATACATCTATTAAAAAGAGTTACAGGGGGGTACAGAATGAAAATTACCAAAATCAAGACATTCCTTGTCGATGCTAGCTGGAGAAACCTGGTCTTAGTGAAAGTTGAAACTGATGAGGGAATTCACGGCTGGGGAGAGGCCAGCATGGAAATGAATGAAGATATAGCCCCTGAGGCGGCGGTAAAAAGGATGTCAGATTATTTCATCGGTAAGGACCCTCGCTCAATCGAACTGCACTGGCAGACCGTGTACCGCAATACCTGGTATCATCCGTGTTATGTTATAGAAAGCGCCCTCGCCGCTATCGAAATCGCTCTCTGGGATATACTTGGGAAAAGCCTCAATGCGCCGGTCTATCAGCTTCTTGGTGGTGCCTGCCGTTCCAGGGTAAGAGCCTATGCCAATGGCTGGTACTCAAAAGCCAAGAAAATAGAGGACTATGGGAAATTGGCTCAAAAGGCTGTTTCTTCTGGTTTCAAGCACATCAAAATTGACCCCTTCTGGCCCAGTGATCTCTATGGCGAGCCAGATGAAATAGCCAAGCCAAAAGAGATTATTCGAACGGTGCGTGAAGCGGTGGGCCCGGATATACATATACTCGTTGAAGGTCACGGGCGCTTTACTGCCGACAGGGCAATCCAGATTGCTCATGCTCTTGAGGAGTATAATCCCTATTTCTTTGAAGACCCAGTACCTCCTGAAAATGTTGATGTTCTGGCTAAGGTAACCTCGGCAATCCGCATACCGGTCTGTTCCGGAGAAAGGACATGTACGCACTGGCAAGCCCGTGAAATAATAGAGAAAAATGCGGTATCAATCTTCCAGCCCGATGTTGTTCACATAGGCGGCATCTCGGAGACCAAGAAAGCGGCGGCAATGGCCTCCGCTCACTACATTCCGATATCCATCCATAACCCTAATGGTCCAGCACAAACGGCCGCCAGCATCCATATTGGTGCCTCAACTCGTAATTTCCTATTTATAGAGTTTTTCTACCCGGATCTGCCGATATATGAGGAGATATTAAAAGAACCGCTATCGTTCTCAGGTGGTGGCTTTGATTTGCCAGATAGGCCTGGTCTGGGGATTGACTTCGATGAGGACGCTCTGTTGAAGCGGCCACCGAAGAACTACCGGGGCGTAGCTGTATTGTATGATGCCGGTGCGGAGCCGGGTTCGGGGTCTGGATATTAGTCGGCTGTGCCGTACTTAAAACATAATTAACAATTCGTCTAAACGGGCGATTGATGATGATTTAAGTATAAAAATTCCTGCCCCGAAGGCGGTTTGAATTATAAATAAATAGATTTACGCCTTTTAATCAATCTTCGTTGGTGGTATAATCCCCTTAAAATATTGGGGGGGATACTATGTTTGATATTTTATCAGAAGTGGCACTTATTGCCCTATCTGCTACGGCGGGGACTTTTCTATGGAATCACGGCTCACCGATATTTAATGCAGGCAAAGGCTGGTGGAGGGCTTTCCTGATGGATATGCAAAGATATTGGAAAGCCTACATAGCATTCGCTGTTATTTTGGTTGCGCTGGTTGTGGTTGTCTACTATCGCACACAAGATGACCGTGAAGTCATAATAAGGGAACTCCGAGAGGATGTAAATCAACAAATACTTAACGATGAGAAAATAACAGATATACTTAAGCAAATCAATGAAAATTTGACCCTATTGAATGAAAGGTTGTCACTAAATGGTAAGTAATATTAGTAATATAGCCTGTAAATACTGCCAATCAGAATACGTAATCAAATACGGAACATACAAAGACACCCAATACTATTGGTGCAAGGATTGTAAGCGTAAATTCTCTAATCCTGATGCCATACCCAAGATGCAGACCAGTACCCGTACTGTAGCCGATGTCCTGAATATGTACTACGAGGGCTTGAGCGAGGCTGAAATACGCCGTAACCTAATCCAGCAGGATAACAGCTACATTTCCACTGGCTCGGTCTATAACTGGGTGAATCGGTTCTCCAAGATGGCTATATTGGAAGCGAATAAGTATAAGCCCGATGTAGGTAGCGTTTGGGTGGCGGATGAAACCGTAATAGATATAGACGGCAAGAACATCTGGTTTTGGGATATATTGGACACAAAGACAAGGTTTCTCATAGCTTCTCATATGTCCTATACCCGTACCAGTAAAGACGCACAGGCATTGATGAAGCAGGCATATGACCGCACGGGCAAGATACCAAGAGTGATTTACACGGATAAACTGAGAGCCTATTTAGACGGCATAGAACTGACCTTTGGTGGTGATACCACTCATAAGCAGGGTAGCCCGTTTGACGTTGAGGTCAACACAAATTTGATTGAGCGGTTTCACGGGACTATCAAGAGCAGGACAAAAGTTATGCGGGGATTGCACACGGTAGAATCTGCAAGGCTATTTATGGACGGCTGGCTGGTGCATTACAACTTCTTCAGACCTCATATGTCATTAAGGGATAGGACTCCCGCACAGGTAGCAGGTATTACATTCCCATTCCGTAATTGGAAAGATGTAACCGAACAGCCCTATGAAGTTACGGCTAGAATACCCGAATATGTGCCAAAACCTGTATATAGATTAGTTATGCCTAGACGCAAAGCAGTTAGAATAACTAAGAGAAAACGACCTAGAATATCAAGGCGTATGCCACGAATTACACCACCAATGCTGTCACTTTCGCAGATTAGAATGAAGAAACGATAATGAGAATGATATGCACAATGGATAAAATTACTAACGTTATAGTTAACCACTTTAGCCAGTGTGTTAACTTAGTTAAGGTAATGGAATGTTTAACTAAAGCTTTAGTATATAAATACGATAACACCATAAACCGTTCAGCATCATGCTTAACAGCTTTCCCTAGATTCTTATCTTCTATGAACTTAAACACAGCTTCCGCTTCTTCAAATAATATTATTAGTTCTGATTCTTGCTCTTTGTTTAATGCGGACATTGTTCACCTCCCCAGTAATCGTGTGCAAATTATATCGCCGAGAGGTGAGGATTGCAATACCAACCAAGAATGATTAGAACCGATTTACGTCTTGAGTTGACATAGGCCTATGGCCACTTTATAATTCCTGCGGTAATTTGAGAATAAGCCAACGTCAGAATGGAGGACATACCATCATGACTCATATAATGCATGTGCCGACCAAGCTTGTATTTGGTACTGGAAGTATAAACGAGCTGGGTAAAGAAGCCAGGCAATTGGGGAAAAAGGTGATGGTCGTTACCTACCCCGATATTCGCCGGGTCGGATTACTGGATAAGATAATGGCCGACCTCAAGGCAAACAAACTGAAAGTATTGGTTTTTGAAAAGGTGCAGCCAAACCCGCGCAGTTCAACCGTAGACGAAGGTGCCAGTTTGGTACGTAAAGAGAAAGTGGACCTACTCATCGGTCTGGGTGGGGGAAGCGCAATGGATTCGGCCAAAGCGATAGCCGTTGCCAGCACCAAAGATGAGCCTTTTTGGCCGCGTGCGCTAGCCGGAATTAGCGAGAGCGAGGTCATGGACACGATTCCCTCGATTATTCAGGTACCGACTCTGGCCGGTACCGGCAGTGAGATGAACAATGCAGTGGTGATTACCAACTGGGAAGCCCGGGAAAAGAGGCCGATTACCAGCTCACTCATGGCGGCCAAAGTGGCCATCGTTGACCCGGAGCTAACACTTACGGTGCCTAAAAAGCAGACGGCCCAGGGCGGGGTAGACATTTTCACTCATCTGGCGGAGCCATATGTCTTGCTGGAAAAAAGTGCCCCGGTGAACGATGGCATAAGGGAACATTTGATGAGGACGGTGGTCAAGTACCTGCCACAGGTACTGGTGAAACCGGACAATATTGAGGCGCGGACTCAGCTCTCCTGGGTAAGTACCATCGCCATGTGTCCTTTAAGCGCCCTGGGGGGCGGACGATATCGGGGCTATCACTGTCACAATATTGAGCATGGTGTGAGCGCACTGTATGATGTTGCCCATGCGGACGGTCTGGCGGCTCTAATGCCGACCTTCATGAGGCATATTTCCCCGGTTCGAAAGGAAAGAATAGAAACACTGGGTAAAAACGTCTTCGGTACCGCGGATGGCATACGGGCTACCGAAAGGTGGCTTGAGAGTGTGGGCATGAAACTGCGGCTGCGTGACTTAGGCTGTAAGCTGGAAGATGCTGAAGAAGTGGCTAATATTGTGTTAAGGACTTGTCCCTTCAGTTTGGAAGTATCTCCACTTACCATAGATGCCAAGCAAATAGCGGAGATGTATCGACGCGCATACTAGAATGCCCTCTGGCCTGCCCTGAAAACCGGTCCGGTTACAATTTCATACAGTCATAACCTATGACTGGTTAAATATCGGTTTAATTAATATCCGTCGCTTTTAATTCAGTTCCTAGCGTGCCCATTTATCTCTAAAGGCATCAAGTTCTTTGACGAAGCTGTGAGAGCTATGGATATGGGCATCCCTGATAACGAGAGCTAGCTCCAGAGCCAATCCCTTTACTTCTTCAGCTGCCTCGTGCGCTTTTCTGGCAGCTTCAGCCTTTTAGCCTTCAATTCCTGTTAATGGTAGAGTTCTTCAGTTAGCACTACTTGGTAAGTTTTCTCTCAAGGCCTTGGGACGCCTCAATAATGGCTGAGTTTAGCAGCTCAGCTAATCGCAGGGCATTCTTGGCGGTTTGTTCCACCTTACCAATTGCCTCAGCGGCAACTCGTGCTGCCTCATTAGCTGCCTTTTCTCCAGCTTTACGCGCTTCATCGGCTGCGTCTCTGGCGTTCTTTGCGGCCAGATTAGCTGCCTTTATGCTTTCCTCAATCTCATCAAGAATCAGAGGCAGTGGTTGCGTCATTATTTTGGAAGCTTCTTTTGGTACCCTTACCTCAGACGAAGCTGCATTGCCCTCACCCCTTTTTTCAGCTTCTCGTGGCGTTTTTGGCGCCCGATTTGCTTTTTCTGGGGAGCCAGCATTTTGTTTCGCCATAAACTGTAACACCTCCTAGCGTATAACCCTGTGTCTTCAACCGCACTCTTGGCGGTTTATTTTATCTTGAAATAATTAGCCTTTGGTTGGTAAACCAAAAACCCGACTATTTCAAAGCTCAGGTTCAGCTTTAGCCTTAAAAATCCAATTTATCTTCAAGTTAGTGCGCTACCGTGGCCAGCCAACTATGCCCAGGCTTATGGATACCGAAGAAATAACCACTGCCAGAATTATAACGGTAACAAAAACTATGAAGTCCCAGGAAGAGAGGATCTTTCTCACCAATTCCCTTGGAATTGCCGCAGCTGCTTTGGCGGCGGCTTCTTCGCCCGCTTTCTTAGCTTCCTCTGCGGCTTCTCTGGCCGCAAAGGCAATCCGTTCTGCCCTGGCAGCCGCTTCCTCGGCCGCTTTCTTGGCCTCTTCAGCCCTGGCCGCAGCTTCAGCTCCGGCGGCCCTCATCGCCGCCTCGGCGGCTACTCTAGCCTCCTTGGCTGCTTTCTCAGCCGCTTTCTTGGCCTCCTCAGCCCTGGCCGCGGCTTCAGCTCCGGCGGCTTTCATGGCAGCCTCGGCCGCCTCTCTGGCCTGCCTGGCAGCCGCCTCGGCCCTCCGTCCGGCCTCTTCGGCGGCTCTCTTGGCTTCCTCAGCCTTGGCCGCTGCTTCCTCACCGGCGGCTTTCATGGCGGCCTCGGCCGCCTCTCTGGCCTGCCTGGCAGCCGCCTCGGCCCTCCGTCCGGCCTCTTCGGCGGCTTTCTTGGCCTCTTCAGCCTTGGCCGCGGCTTCCTCACCGGCGGCCTTCATAGCTTGCTCGGCCGCTTCTCTGGCAGCCTGAGATGACTTGGTCGCGGCCTCAGCGGCGGCTTCAGCAGCTCTGGCCAGTTCCTCGGCTTTGCGTATTAACTGGTGTAAAGCCTGGGAGGCAGCCGCTATCGCCTCATCGCCAGCGGTATCAGCCTGCATCGCTTTCTTGCGCGTCTTGTCGGCCACATCAAAGCCTTTAGCGGCCGCTTCCTTGGCTTCCGTGCCTGTTTCATTGACTCTCTCGGCAACTACCCCTGATATTCTAGCAGCAGCGCCGATGGCTTCATCCCCAGCCCGAACTGCAGCTTCTGATTTCCATGTGACCTCTCCCGCTGCCTGATAAGCGCTTTCCGCGGCTCGTTTTGCCTTTCTGCCCGCATCTTCTGCCGCCATGGCCATTTCCGCAGTTGGGCTTTTCACTACCTTGGCAGCCACCGCCTTAGCTTCTTTCGCGCTACCGTCTGCCAGCCGTCCCGCTGCTTCCGCAGTTTCGATTGCTTCGGTAACCGCCTGTTCCGCCATTCGGGCGATTTCCTCAGCTCTCACCGCGGCTTCTTCGGCGGCCCTGATGGCAGCCGCCGCGGCTTCCCTGGCGGCTAGGTCAATTTCTTCGGCCTTCCGAGTAGCCTCCTCAGCGGCGTACTTAGCGCCCCTTGCGGTCTCCTCAGCTCTGAGGGCGGCTTCCTCGGCTCGTTCGGCAGCGCCTTCCGCAGCCCTGGTGGCGGCCTCAGCCGCTTCTCGAGCTGCGGCGCTTGCTTCCTCGGCTCTCCTCGTTGCCTCATTGGCTGCCTTGATAGCAGCCTCGGCCGCTTCCCTCGCCGTTCTGCCGGCTTCCTCTGCCGCACGAATTGCCGAGTCTCCGGCTTCCTTGGCGGCCTTGGCGGCCTGCTCAGCTTTTCTCGCCGCATCCAGAGCCGCTGCCTTGGAGACCTTGGTCGCTGCTTCGGCGGCTTCTCTGGCGGCAGCACTTGCCGCCTCAGCCCTCTTGGCCGCTTGTTCTGCGGCTAGTTTGAATGTTCGAGCTGCTTCTTTCGCCCCCCTATCTGCCTCCTCAGCTTTCCTGGCGGCCTCTTCCGCGGCTTCTGTGGCGCGTTTGGCCGTTTCCTCAGCTTTGGCGGCTGCCTCCGCAGCCGCCCGGGTGGCGCTCTCGGCGGCGGTCTCACCTGCCTTGCGAGCCTCTTCCGCCCTTCTCGCTGCTTCCTGCGATGCCTTGGTAGCTGCCCCGGCCGCCTGTCGGGCTGCCCTGGCGGCTTCCTCAGCTCTCCTTGCTGCCTCGGCCGCGGCTCTGATGTTGTTATCCATCTCGTCAAGAATCTGGGGCAGAGGCTTCATCATTATTTTGGGGGGTTCCTCTGGGCTCATCGCTTCCGGCTTCCTTTCATTTTCTTTAGCCATTTTCGGGCTCCTTCTATATGATTGATTATGAATTTTTTGCGTTCTGTAACGTGGGTGATTTTAAGCCTGCTTTTGCCACTTTGTTGTTACCTGACCATACAATCATCTACCTGTCCGCTGTTACTAGCATAATATAACATAACAAGGGAAAAAAGTCATGCTTAATAAAGCATGAAAAGATATCAGCTAATTATTATATAACAATGTGATTGTTTGTCAAGTAAAAAAAGGCCTTCCAAAATAAAAAAAGTTAGGCTGGCATTTGGGGATTATCTTGAATGTTTTCATTGTGATGGCAGGGCACCAAATTCATCGCCGATAACGGGTCACAATACCAGCGATTGTTAAATTAAAAAGCTATCTGCGCTTGATATTTACATATGTAGAACCTTGCTCAGAAATAGTCTGGTACGCTCGTTCGTGGAGGCGAAGAACTTATCCGGTGTGGCTTCGTCAATAATCTGGCCTTCATCCATGAGAATCATGCGGTCGGCGGCGGCACGGGCAAACCCCATCTCATGCGAGACTACAACCATGGTCATCCCTTCCTTGGCCAGGGCCAGCATCACATCCAATACCTCTTTAATCATCTCGGGGTCGAGGGCACTGGTCGGTTCATCGAAGAGCATGATTTTGGGATTCATGGCTAAAGCCCGGGCAATGGCCACTCGCTGCTGCTGCCCGCCGGAAAGCTGGATGGGGTAAGCCTGGGCTTTTTCCGGAATTCCCACTTTGGTTAAAAGCTCAAGGGCATTTTTTTCAGATTCACCTCGGCGCCGTTTGCGCACCACGCGTTGTGCCAGCGTCAGGTTCTCCATTGCCGTAAGGTGGGCAAATAAATTAAATGACTGGAACACCATACCGACTTCTCGGCGGACGGCATTGATATTCCGGGCATTGTCCAGGGGAATATTATCCACCAAAATTTTACCGGCATCGTATTCTTCAAGGCGATTGATGCAGCGCAGTAAGGTGGACTTGCCCGAGCCTGATGGACCGATAATCACCACTACCTCACCCTTGTGCACATCCAAGCTTACCCCCCGTAGGGCGTGAACTTTACCGAAGTGTTTATGAATGTTCTCGATATGAATAATTGGTTCCATAATGCCTATCTTTCAAAGCGGGTTTTTTTCTCGAGCCAGGCTACGCCACGAGCTGAGAGCAAGGTCATCACCAGATATAATAAGGCGACCATTGTCCACACCTCGATGGGGTTGAAGTGCACGGCCATGAATTCCCGCCCCCGGCGGGTCAAATCGGCCACCGCCACCACACTCACCAGGGATGAATCTTTGAGCAGAGCAATAAACTCGTTGCCCACTGGTGGCAGAACCACACGTACGGCTTGCGGCAGAATCACGTGACGCATGGACTGGAAATGCGTCATTCCCAGGCTGCGGGCAGCTTCCATCTGGCCCTTGGGAATGCTCTGAATGCCGGCCCGGTAAATCTCGCTCATATAGGCCCCATAGCAGACCGCTAGACCGGCAATGGCGGTAAAAATCGGGTTGGCCTGATAGTTAGCCAGGACTGAGAAATTGAGCCATTCACCAAACTGCTGGGCCATTACCGGGAAGGCAAAATACCACCAGATCAACTGCACCAGGAGAGGGATACCCCGGAGTATTTCAACGTAAACGGTGGCCACACCATGAATAAAAGGGTTCCGTGAGAGTCGCCCCAGGCCTCCAATCAGGCCGACCACTAAAATCAGTATGAACGCCATAGCGGTGATAGAAGCGGTTATGGCGATGCCATCACATACAAAGAGCAGGATATTCCGGAAGGGTTCGGCTTTTACCGTAACTAAGATGACCGTCAGGCCAATAACCAGAACCACTAGACCCCACCAAGGGTCAATGCGTGCGATGGTCTCAGCGCCAGGAAGGTAAGCTAATTTACTGCCGCTGGGTCTGAGTTTCGGCTGTTCGTTCACAGAACTCCTCGAAACAGCTTGGCTAGGCCCACTCACCGGTGTTTTGGCAAGTGTGAGTTCAGTTATTTACTGGCTCAAAAGCCATTTTTCGACCAGTGTTTCAATCAGCCCTTCGTCTTTGACCGCTTTCAAGCCGGCGTTGATTTTTGTCAGTAAATCTCCTTTGGTCTTGCAGATGGCAATCCCGTAGTTTTCTTCGGTAAACACCTCACCTACTGCTTTAAGCTTGTCCGGGTACTTGCCCACATATCCCAGGGCTAACGGGTTATCGGCAACCACGGCATCGATTTGCCCGTTCATTAAGTCCTGGAAAGCCAGACCGATATCATCGTATGTCTTGAGAGTTGCGCCCTGAATCTTCTCCACTTCAAAGGAGCCGGTGGTCCCGATTTGTGCCCCGGCAACCTTGCCCGACAGGGCATCTTTATTGGCGATATTGGTATTGTCTATGCGCACGGTAACAATCTGCCCGGCCTCAAAATACGGGTCTGAGAAAAGGAACTGTTTCTTGCGCTCCTCGGTTATCGTCATGGCTGAGATAGCGGCGTCGTACTGGCACTGTGCTATCCCGGCCAAAAGCGGGTCCCAGGCCACGTTAACAAACTCAATTTCGAGGCCTGCCTTTTCGGCAATGGCGGTCATCAGGTCAATATCAAACCCTTCAATCTGTTTAGTCTGCTCATTGACAGACTCGAAGGGTGGCCAGGTGGCATCGGTCGCAATAACGACCTTCTCTGCCTTGGGGGCACAGCCGGTTAGCACCAGGCTGCATAGCGCGAGCACAACCAAGAAATACCAGAAATAATGCTTCATCTTGCTTTCCTCCATATTTTTATAATTTTGGTGAAAGTCTAGCATATTTAAGGGAAGCTGTCTATACTTCCACCTCATGAATTCGTTACTGAATATTTCTTACACTATGGTGCTTCTGTTAGGATTAATTGCCCCCGTGTTATAATGGCGAAGACTCTCTGGCGGCTATCCCGAATTATAAGGAAAACATGGAAAACCTTACCTTTAAACTGGTTACTAATGAACAGGAACGGAAAGGCGCTTTTGAAGTGAGGAGGCAGGTGTTTGTTCAGGAGCAGGGCGTGTCGGAGGAACTGGAGTATGATGGACAGGATGAGGCAGCGCGGCACATAGTAGTTAAAGAAGGAGGAAGAGTCATCGGCACCGCCAGGGTTCGCTTTCTCGGTAATAATCGAGCCAAGATAGAGAGAATGGCTATTTTGAAACCTTTTCGTCGGAAAGGTATTGGGAAAAAAGTTATTGCCTTTCTGAAACAAGAGCTAAAAAGACAGGGAATAGCGCAAATAATTCTACATGCGCAATGTGACGTAACTGGGTTCTATAAATCATGCGGCTTTGAAGAAACCGGGGCACCTTTCTGGGAAGCTGATATCAAACATATCAAGATGCAGCTACAGCTTTGATACAACTCATCCTCACTAAAAAGTGCATGAGGGCTTCCTGGTCTCTCTTCAGGCCGGGGTTAGTATCAGGTTCCCGTATCTGCCTACTTCAGCCCGGTAGCCCGGATGGATTACCGTCGTGGCGTCTTTATCCTCCACTATCGCCGGGCCCTTTATCACGTTGCCCCACGTGAGCCGGTATCTGTCGTAGATAGAGCACTCCACGAAGCCTTCAGTTTCAGAGAAGTATACCTTTCTTCTTGTCCGCAGCGCCGCTTCCGGACTTGTCGCTCCCCTCTTCAGCTCCTTAAGCTTAGGCTTGGGTATGAATCCGGTCGCGGACAGCTTCAGGTTGGCAACCTCCATAGGCTCTTCAGGCGCGCAGTGCCCGTAAGCCCTCTCATGCTCCTTATGGAACAGGGCCTCTATCGCCGCCATATCCTTCATATCTATCTCTTTACCCGGCACCGGAATCGTCAGCTCATAGGACTGTCCAACATATCTCATATCCATAAACTTGGAGAAAAGCATAGCCTCCTCTTTTACCCCTTCCTGGGTCAGCAGGCTTCTCCCCTGGGCGGCAAAGTCGCGGTAAATCCGGTTCACCTTATCGAGGTCGATCCGATCAGCTCTACAGATATAAGTCATCACATAGTCATGCCTCAGGTCAGTCATAAGCAGACCCAGGGCCGAAGTTATACCCGGGTTCAAGGGAATGATCACGGTTGGAACCTTGAGCTCTCTGACAATACCGTTGACATGCATCGGCCCAGCCCCGCCGAAAGCTATCAACACATATTCACGAGGGTCGTAGCCCCTCTCCACCGACACGATTCTCAGGGCTCTAATCATGTTGGCGTTGGCTATCTCAACGATACCGGCCGCCGTGGTAATTAAATCCTTTCCCAGCGCCTTGGCACAGTGCTCCTCGATGGCTTTCTCGGCTGCCTTCCGGTCAAGCTTCATCTCTCCGCCCAGGAAGTAGTCAGGGTCTATTCTGCTCAGGACAATATTGGCATCAGTTACCGTGGGCAGAATACCACCAGTCATGTAGCAGGCTGGGCCAGGATCAGCTCCAGCGCTTTGAGGGCCAACCCGCAAAGCACCACCGGTATCAATCCAGGCAATGCTCCCACCTCCAGCACCTATCTCGACAAGGTCAATGACGGGGGTCTTCAACGGGTAGCCTGAACCCTTCTTCCCATGGGCATCGGGGCTGATCGCGGCGCTGCCTACCTCATAGCTCACCGCGAGCTTCGGTCGGCCACGCTCGACGAGGCCGGCTTTAGCGGTGGTACCACCCATATCGAAGGATATCACGTTTGAATAACCCAGCAGGTCGCCTAAAGCTGATGCGGCGATGACACCGGCCGCCGGGCCTGATTCCACCATGGCGGCAGGCTTATCCCTCGCCACTTTACTCGTCATCAGACCTCCCCCGGACTGCATCACGTAGAGGCCTGATTTGAAGCCTCTCGAAGCGATTTCCTCCTGAAGCTTGTCAATATATCTGGCCACTATCGGTATGAGTACCGCATTGATGACCGTAGTGCTCGCCCGGAAATATTCCCGAAACTCAGGGTTTATCTCCGAGGATAGGGTCAGATAAACCTCAGGAAACTCCTCTTCAATTATCTCGCCCGTCCTCTTTTCATGTGAAGGATTGATGTATGAATGCAGGAAACATACCGCTATAGCTTCAACGCCCTCCTTCTTGATCTGCCGTACCGCCTGCCTGACTTCATCTTCATGCAGAGGCTTAAGCACCGTACCTTCAGGTGTCATCCTCTCCGTAACCTCATAGCAGAGATACCTGGGGATCAACGGTGCCGGCTTATCGAAGAAGAGGTCATAGAGGGAGGGCCTGATCTGCCTCTGTATCTCCAGAATGTCTCTAAAACCTTTCGTGGTGATGAAGGCGCTCTTAGCTACCTTATTTTCAATAATGGCGTTCGTCGCCACCGTCGTAGCGTGAATAATCTGCGCTACCTCATCGGGGTTGACCGCGGCCTCCGAAACTACCCTTTCGATGGCCCTTAGAAAGCCCAGCGAAAGGTCCTTCGGAGTAGTGGAAACCTTTGAGGTCCGTAACTCACCAGTCCCGAGATTCATCAGAACCGCATCGGTGAAGGTCCCACCGATATCAACACCAAGCCGGTACTGTGCCATTCTTAAAACCTCCTTTATTCACCGGGGCCTCCTTAATCTGGATGTCTCCGTTAAATCTACCTTCCAGCTCTCCGGGTTGATAACGACTCCATATACTTCACGAGCCCTATCTAAAGAAACCTTCCCACATCTGACATCGTCAAGCACGGCCATAGGGTCTCTTTGCAACGGATCTCCGTAGCCTCCTCCCCCAGGGGTCTGCATGCTGACGACATCCGTAGGGCCGGCGTAGAAGGTAGATTTGGAGCCGACATCCCTAAATTTTTCACTGTCAGGGTTCAAAAGGTATCTTGCCGTTCTGCCGTCCCGGCCGCCAAATATGCCCCGGGCAGGAAACTTGGCAGTATCGGCAAGTATGGTGACATTAGCCTCATGGTCTCTAAACCGGTAGTCTCTTCTTAAACCAAGGCCTCCCCTGAACCTGCCGGCGCCTTCGGAATCGGGGAGCAGCTCATATCTTTCTATGAAGACAGGATAGCCGACCTCAAGCTCCTCTACGGGAGAGTTCTCCGCATTCTGAAGGGCGGGCTGGACCGCGTCGACCCCGTCCTTGGTAGGCCTGGCGCCAAAGCCTCCGCCATTAGTTTCCAGAAACACATAATATTCCTTGCTTCGAGGGTCAACCCCACCGAAGGCGATGTGAAGGATGGTCTTCTTGCTTTCGGCGGGGATCCGGTCAGGCATGGCCTTCGAAAAGGCTCTGAAGACCGCTTCGACAGTCTTCTGCCCAACCTCCCATCCTCCTACCACCGCACTGGGATACTCACAGTTCACCACGGAGCCCTTCGGCGCGATAACCTTGACCATCCGGTAGAAGCCATCGTTCGTAGGCAGGTCCGATGGCAGCAGGGCTCTGATGGGGAAGGCGACTGCGGAATAGGTCTGGGCGAAGGTGCAGTTCATCGGGCCTCGGCGCTGCGGGTCCGAGCCGGTCAGGTCGACGGTCACATCTCCCTTTTTGATGACCACTTTAGCCTTGAGATATATCGGCTCATCAGTTATACCGTCGTCATCAACATATGCTTCGCCTTCAAACACGCCCTCGGGGAACCTTTCAAATTCGTGGCGGACTCTGCGCTCAGTATAACTGTGGAGCTGCTCTATCGCCGCGTTCACCACATCCACCCCAAACTTGTTCAGCAGCTCCGCTATCCTTCTTATGCCAAGCTTGTTAGATGCCACCTGAGCCCTGAGATCACCGGCGGACTCCTTCTTGCCACGCACATTCGCGATGAACCATTTCAGCATATCCTTGTCGATCTCACCGCTCTTCACAAACTTTACGCCCGGCACGATTATCCCTTCCTGAAAGATGTCTGTGGTTATAGCGATACTTCCCGGCGCTCTCCCCCCAATATCTACGTGATGGGCGGCGTTGGCAACGTATCCGAAAATCTTTCCCTGGTAATGGATTGGAGAAATAAGGCACACATCGTTCAGATGGACCAGACCACGGTGCGAATCGTTGACCAGTATCCCGTCTCCAGGCTCAAGATTCTCCACCCCGTACTCCTTTAGTACCGCCGGAACCGAGAAGACCAGGGCGCCGAGGTGAGAAGGCTGGTCAGAAGCCTGGTCAACCATCTTCCCCTTGGCATCAAAGAAGGTACAGGAATGGTCGCGGCGAGTTTTAATATTGGTAGAGTAGGCTGATCTGGCCAGAGCCGCCGCCATCTCTTCAACAAAAGCATGCATCAAGTTCCGGATAACTTCAAACCTGATGGGGTCAAGGGTTGGACTCCCACTTTTAACTGGTTTGGCTTTGTTCATAGGCCTCCTTTATAAAATACATCTAGCCTGATGGTCAGGTATCAATCTGACTTCACCGCTTTTTGGCAATCTGCTTCACGGCTTTGTCTATTCTGTTCAGGCCCTTCCGGATATTCTCCAGGGACGTGGCGTAGGATAGCCTGATATAGCCTTCACCATAGCGGCCAAAATGGGTGCCCGGAAGAACCGCCACGCCGGCTTCATTCAAGAGGTAATCACTCAGCTGGCTGCAGTCTACTCCCGTCCCTTTTACGTTGGGAAATACATAAAAGGCACCTTTTGGCCGCCGGCAGCTTATCCCCGGTATTCGATTCAAACCATCAACGATTAAGTCCCGCCTCTTCTTGAACTCGCCGGCCATAGCGGGGACGCTATCCTGAGGGCCAGTCAGCGCCTCAATACCGGCATGTTGTATGAAAGACGCCGTACAGGACACACTGTTGGTAATAAGGCGAACCACCGGCTCAACCAGTAATGGCGGCATCACGGCATACCCGAGACGCCAGCCCGTCATGGCGTATGTCTTGGAGAACCCGTTGAGAAGTATGGTCCGGTCCAGCATGCCGGGCAAGCTGGCAATGCTGAACGGTTTTCCTTCATAAATAATATATTCATATACTTCATCCGAAAGTATAAGAAAATTGTAGTGCTGGGCAATTTCAGCTATCGCCCGAATATCGGCTTCCTCCAGGACGCTGCCCGTGGGATTGTGAGGGGAGTTAAGTATGAGGAGCTTGGTACGAGGGGTAACCAGAGATTTCAGCTCATCAATGTCAAATCGGAAATCAAGTTCCTCGTGAAGTGGCAACGGTATGGCTTTGGCCCCGGAGAAATTTATCATTGATTCATAGATGGGGTACAGCGGGTTGGGGTAGATGGCTTCATCTCCTTTATCCAGAAGGGCGAGGATGGAATAGAACATAATGGGTTTTGCCCCGGGCGTAACGACCACGCGCTCCGGGTCTATCGGAACACCGCGTGTCTTTTGCATCTGTTTGGCAATCTCATTCCTCAACGGCATAATTCCTTGCGAGTTACAGTAATGCGTGTAGCCTTTCTCAAGTGCCCGGCTGGCGGCTTCACGTATGTGCTTGGGGGTATCAAAATCGGGTTCACCAATTTCAAGGTGCACGATATCTTTGCCCTTGGCCTCGAGAGACTGGGCTCGTGCCAGAACTTGAAAAGCGGTTTCGGTGCCCAGGCGGGACATCCTTTCCGATAGTTGCATTTGACCACCTCCTGAGTTAAATCCGTTGGCTATAAAATTCAGGCCGCACGGCTTTTAGAGCGTTTCCCTAATCTTTTTTGTTGAAATCTATTAACTGACCAATGAAAAAGGCTAACCCACACTTAGCGGATTAGCCCTCTGTCCATTTACCTGAGAGATTGCCCATTCCGTCATTTGCCTGTATATCATTTTTTTAGCGCCGATGTCAAGTAATATTGTGAGCCGGGGGTGGGTCAATTTGAATACTGACTTCGGCGCGCAATATAATTAGGTTAGCCTTCTATTTTTTGAGCCCTAAGTATGAATCTACCAGTAACTCAGGACGCTATGGAACATAACGAGAGCTCCTCATCGGAGTCGACTAGTTTTCTGCTCAGCAAATTTGGCTTAGTAGCGCTGGTTATTATCCTGTTGATTGCCGCCTGGAATGGCCAGATTTTAATCGTCATTTTGCTCGGTCTGGCTATATCGGCGGCGGGGCTTGGGAAACTGTGGAGTCGTTTCTCGGTGAATAG
>Ga0315274_10006363_pt1 | contig 17198 bp, 14 predicted proteins | sample YL17G02_20_MG_FD_203700 | JGI IMG/M metagenome (GOLD analysis project Ga0315274, IMG submission 203700) | Sediment microbial communities from Yellowstone Lake, YNP, Wyoming, USA - YL17G02_20 | ecosystem: Environmental > Aquatic > Freshwater > Lake > Sediment | place: USA: Wyoming | collected...
GGTGGCCGCCTTCAGGATGTCGGTACGTGACAGCCCGAGATCCTCCAGCAACCGCATCTCCACCGACAACGTCGCCGGGAAGTTGAGCGGTGTCCCGCCGTCGTTTCCGCAGCAGATCGTGGCTCCGGCTTCGTAGAGCGTTCCGATGTTGGGCCTGGATTTCACCATGGCCTCGAGCATCAGTTCGTTATCGACGAAGGTCGACCAGGCGCTCTTATCAGCAGCCCGGCCCTCCTGGTAGATCCGCGTCATCTTAAGGTTCGACCTCATTATCCCTTCCTCGCAGACAGCCGGATAAACCTCCTTCAGCAGGCGCTCCTTTTCCAACTGCATCGCCTCTACGAACGGATTAGAAAGGGACGGATGACCATAGGGGGCAATCCCGAGCGCGGGGCTCACAGCCGCGGTCGGGGTGATGAAGTGGCTGCCGGCCATGAACGCTTTTATGTCCTCTTCCGTGAGTAATCCGTCCGCCGGCACATGCTCAAGATCGTCTATGCCCAGCTCGAGCGCCCGGCGGAAACCGGCAAGCTGGCTCTGGTGAACCGCGACCCGCCTACCCAGCCGGTGTGCCTCGTCGACAAGGGCTTTCACCGATTCGTCGTCCATCGTGTTGAGCGGTTTCCTGCCGAAGTTGAGGGACCGGTCGTCGAAGAACGTCTTGATGAAACGGGCCCCCTGCTCCACCGCGGTACGCACGGCCTGGCGGGCGGAATCCGGCCCGTCAACGTAAAGGATGAAGTCCCCGTACTTCCTGGCAAGTGGCGCCGGCAGAGGGCGGGCGTAGTCCGGATAACCTCCCCGCACGTTTATCCCCGGGCCGCAGGCGATGATCCTCGGCCCCAGCAGTTCCAGCGATTCGATCTTCTGGCTTACATCGTTGAGCAGGAGCGGAAGGCCGGCAGCGTCCCGGATGGTCGTCACTCCGTGGGTCGCGCACTCTTCCAGGCCCCGCGTTATCTGCCTCTTGTACGAAAGTGCCAACTCCAGGCTCGGCAGGCCCGCACCCGGCAGAAGGCTGTGAACATGGCAGTTGATTAGGCCCGGCATGGCGAAAAGCCCTGTGCAGTCGAAGGTCTGGTCCGCCTCTACCTTGTCCAGGTCGCGTGTGGAAACGATGTCGGTTATCTGCCCGTCCCTGAAAACGATGCCGCGCTGCTTCTGTACCTGTCCGCGCTTCACATCGATCAGGTCGGCGCCCTTGAGGAAGACCGAGCCGCCCCGGTCCGGCTTCCAATCATAGGGCGGGCGGGGGACCGAGAGCCCATCGCGCACTGTCTTGACCCGTGCCGCCATGTATCCGGCTCCGGCGACGCCCGCGACCGCCGCGCCCCTCTTGAGGTTTTTCTTCAGGGATTCGGTCCTGTCTTCAGATTTCACGTCTTACCTCCTGTGCTGCCCTGCAGTAACGACCCTTATAATCTCACAGAACCCCCCCGAAAGTAACGGCTGGGGTCAGGTCTTGAAACGTGAATTACGGCCACTTTTTGGGGTCAGGTCCCTGAACATGAACACCTCCGCAAACCGGGGTCAAACAGCTCTTTGCGTAGACCGTAATCAAAGCTGATGCAGCGCAAAGAGCTGTTTGACCCCGGTTTGCGTTCAGGGGTCTGGCTCCCTGTTGCGTTCGACTCATTCGATCCCCTTCCAGCTACAATTCAAATCTGGTGCCTGACCCCAGAGTTGGGGGTCAGGTCTTGAAACGTGAATTTATGCCATACCTGGCACCCGGCCGCGGCAGGATAAAGATCAAGTGATCAAGTGACGGTCAATCCATCAAGCCGTCACGGGCCCACGGCAGGGGACTCGTCCGGCACCGGGGACTCTTTTCTCGCATCCTTCGCGCGCCCCGCGTCCCGCACGGCGACAACGAAGACTATCCCCAGCACCAGCACTTCCAGGTAGAACATGAAGAACCGCCACGAAAGCGTCATGAACCCCACCAGGTTCTTCGGTACGAAGACGGCGAAAACGGTTGCGAAGGCGGCCTCGGCCATGCCGCTCTCCCCGGGGACCGGCACGAACGGCATCAGGGAGGACACCACCAGCTGTGCGAGGAACGCCTTCCAGAACAACTCCGGGTAACCCACCCCCCACAGAATCACCGGCGAGACGAAGAAGCCGCACGCCCAGAACGCTAGGGTCAGCAGCACGATCCAGAAAAGCAGGCTCTTCTTCGCCCCCATTATCGCGCGCAGGGACGCCGAGAAGTCTCCCATCCCCCGGCGAAAGCTCTCTACCCCTCTGTGGAACCGCGGTTTTTTCCTCAAAAACCCCGGCGCTCTCGCCTCAATGACCCGCGCCAGCTTCTCCGGCTCCTTCATGGAGTAGATGAATGCCAGGAAGAAGAAGAGCGCGGCTATGCTGGCCGCCACAAGCAGGGTGCGCACGCCGAAGCTCACATGCATCCTGGATGCGCTCAAGACAAGCGCGACCGGCATCAGCAGCGTGAAAAGGAGGATTGAAAGCGAAGCCCCGGTAGTGACGACCGCGGTCGCCTCGCCGCCGGTCAGTCCGTAGGAATGCAGGAAGTAGATCTCCGCCGGTATCCCGCCGGCGTGGTACGGGGTCACCGAGCCGGCGAAGCCTGCCCCGAGCACAGCCTTGGTGGTCTTCCCGAAACTCAACTCCGAGCCCATCGCCTGTATGAGAAGCCTCATGCGAATGCAGGTCACCAGCTGCCTGGCCGTGACCAGCACCAGCGCCAGGAGGAAGAATACCGGGCTTATTTTTGCTATTGCCGACCAGGTATCCCGGTCCATGGTGACGAGAAATATGACAACGATCGTCGCCACGCTCACCGCCACCGCTATCACAAGGCCTCGCCTGATGTTCTTGTTCGAGCGCAATTCAACTCCCCGGGCAGGACACAGGTGAGGTAGATTATAACGGCGGGGGAGGGCAATAGCGACGAAGTGCGAGTGAGGCCATGCCAGGAAAATGCACGCATATACCGGATAGCGTTGCCAACAACCAGAAGGCCTCCCCGACAGGATCCTGAGGCGCTGCAGGCTGCCATCCCGTGCTGCAATCCGGTGTTGCCTCCACCCTTCCCGTATTTCCTTCATCCCTTGAGACCCGGCCCGGTCGAAATGATTAATCTATTACTGGCAGTGCCACAGGACATTCGAAACCACTGTCCAGTCTTGTTACAGCCATGTTCTCCAGAGCAAACTCCTGAAATACGGCTTTTTTAGACCCTACAGTGGGGAATTCCGGCCTGCCCTTTGACAAGAGGACCCCGGCTCATCTATAATCAATGGACTATTATACTGTCCAATTATGGATATTATAATATTATCCATAAAAGATAATTCTAAATTCTTTCTCTGGTACAAACGCAAGCTGGAAAAATAGATCACGAGGGTCTTCCATCAACTATTGAAGTGACAGGTGATTTACAATCGAGTACAATGAAAAGCCATTTTTGGCACCCGGGGGATCGGCACGCGGAAGGCAGCTTGGATGGCGTCTGACATACTCTACCTTGAATTAACCAGGAGAAGAACGGTTCATAAGGCCTTGAGCCGGCATGGCAGGGTTTATCACGCTCACGACATAAACGAGGCACTGCTCTTCATAGCCGACAGAGATTTTGAGTACTTCTTTGTTGATGCCGACACGCCGCAGGCACAGGCGTTCATAAGGCACCTGAGACACGACCCGCAGCTGGCTCCACCGCTGGCAGTGGTGCTGCTGACAGACAATGACGACGAGGACTGCGCTGCGTGGGGCGCCGACACATTCCTCACAAAATCACGGATTCACAAAGACCTGCCGTATGTTTTTTCTCATCTCAAGGTCGAGCATGTTAAGTCGGCGCGTATCCTCAATATCCATCCAGCACCGGCAACGGAGGATGACGGTCCGCGTTCGCCGGAGGCCGACGGTTCTCAGCAGCCTTTCGGGGTACCGTGTGAGAAATATGCCCATGATCTGGACCCGGTCGCCGGAGGCCTTGAAAGTCCGAGGCCAGGCATTGGCTCGTCTCAGTATGAGATAAGCAAGACGCGCAAGCTTCGCGTTACCGCGGTTGCACTGCTGGTCGTGGCGCTCGGGTTATGGCTGTTCGCCATGGGCCCGCTTGGCGGTAGCTCAGCGAGGAAACCAGATAAGCAAAGTGGTCAAAAGAAGGCAAAGGCGGATGTCTTATCTGGCGATGTCGATAAGATCAGACCGTTCGACAGTGGAGTGCGTACCGAAGAAGCCTCCGGACCGCAGCCCGCTGTTGCGACCGGCACGGAACCTCCGGCCAGCAGTACACCTGTTGATCCGAATGGCATCGAGACCCCGCTTCCGGTCATCAGTGAGTCGCCGGAAAGGCAGGGTGAAAGCCCACAGCCGGAGGTAGTGGAGACAGCTAAGCCTGCGGAGACACCCTCGGTCAATCGCAACCCTTCCGTTTCACTGAGCGGGCCGACCCGGGTAAACACGAGGCAGACTGTCGTTTATGCTGCTTCAGCATCCGACCCGGACGGTGACTCGATCACGTACAGTTGGGGTGGCCCCTCGACAACTCGTTGCTGGAGCACGCCGGGGCTGTACTCGGTGAGCGTGACCGTGACCGACAGCAGGGGCGCCTCGGCAAGCGCTTCTATAAGCGTGAGAGTGATCTAAATGAGAATCAAGACATCAAGTCTAGCGAAAACGCTCGCCCTGGCGGCCGTGGTTGCTGCACTCGCTCTGGCGTTTATTGCGCTGCCGGGCTCGCGCACCGCTCATGCGTACCCCACCGGATGGACCTCTGACAACGTAGTGGCTACTGGCTGCAAGAACAACGTTGACGTCGCCGCAAGGGGCAACAACGTCTATGTCGTCTACAAGACCCAGGCCGGGACCATCAACTTCACCCGGTCACTGGACCGTGGCGTTACCTGGTCTGCGCCCGTCAGGCTCGATCTGGGCTCATATGAGGACTACACACCACAGATCGAGGCCATGGGCTCAGGAATGGAATACGGCATATTCGTGGTGTGGACGAGCAACGACCCGGGGGGCGATTCATACAGGCAGCTCTATTGCAGGGCGTCCTTCGACTACGGCGTGACCTGGACGGGCGGGGCTACCCCTTCCTACTTTGACTACACGACATCCGGCCACGGTAAGAAAAACCCAAGGCTCGGGAAGATCCCCAACGGCAGCCTGGTGCTTGTCTACTCCTGGTATCAGAACAGTGAAAACGAGATCTACTACTGCACGATAAACGAGTGGACCGGGTTCGGGAACATGTTGCGGGCGAGCGAGGTAGGGTCTGACGCGAATACCGCGTCGGTTGCAGGCATGGGCGCAAATAACTTCTGGATAGCTTATGAGGAGAGCAACGGGAGTGGTAACAGGATCAGGGTAGCCCAGTGCGACGGGCTAGGGGTGAATACCAGGTACACGATCTCGGACTACCAGAGCGGCCACAACAAGAGCCACCCGGATATCGTTTACTGGCCTCCAGACCAAATGGTTGTCGTTTGGAATGATTATGCTTCAAACAGTTATGATGTATACCGCAGATCGTACGATATGAACTTGTGGCAGTCACCTGAGCGCATTTACTATGCAGGAACGAAAACTGTTTATCCTCGAATTTGTGAGTATTCTCTAGTAACAGCCTGTGAGGAACGTTCTGTTTCTAATGTAGTTTCGATAGAAGCTTCCTCGGAGACAAGGTTGATGCAAAGTGTCTCTCCCTTTTCTTCAAACGACAACGTATCGGTTGCATACTCTAATCCGTATACATATATAGCCGTAGCTGGCGACTCTTCTGGCAATGGAACTGTGTATCTTAAGAGGACCGACAGCCAGCGTCCTGAAGGCAGGATTGCTATTAACGGAATGCCCTCGCTGGTTGACAATCCGCCAATCTATACTAACAAGAGTTTCTCAATCTCCTTCTATAACATGTCTGATGACTGGGGGCTAACTGGAACAGACAAGCTGGGAGACTGCTTCACAAATGGTGTCACTAGCGTATCCGTTTCGTGGGCAAGAAGCTTAGACACAGAAACATGGAGCGATTTAGCAGTCATGGATAATGCGCCTTGGAAGTTAACGCGCCCCCTAGGCCCGGACGGAAATGCTTATATTAAAGGAACATTCATAGACACGGCAGGTAACAGAAGCCAGGTTGTATCGGGACCGATAATAATTGACACCAAAAAACCTGATACATCGATTGCGAGCAACCCCAAGCCCAACGACAACGGTTGGATAAACAAGCCGACGAAAGTGACCTTAACCGCTAGTGACGCCAACCCCTCAAAGACCGAGTATCTGGTACAGGGAAAAGACAGTGGGGGAGGGGCAAACTGGAAAACCTATAACTCTCCCTTCACCCTCCCGGAGGGCATCTGGACCGTTTCCTACCGCTCTCGAGACAAGGCGGGGAATATAGAGGAGACGAAGTCCAAAGAGTTCAAAATAGATACCACCGCGCCAGTGTGCTCAGTCACCAGGCCCGCAAGGGACACGATCCAGACAGGCTATTCTTCCGACGAATCCTTCCGTGTAACCGGCACCGGGACTGATGCCAACGGGCTTACCCGGGCGGCGATCTTAATAGACGGCGAGGAAGTCTACAGCACGGGCTCTTCTTTTGACATGGCCTTTGTCTGGAAGCTCGCTGATGTCAAAGAGGGGCTGCACAGGGTAGAGGTCAGGGCGGAGGACCCGGCCGGCAACGTCGGAGCCGGCGGCAAGAACGTGTTCGTTGGCAACGTCGCCGAGGACTGGTACTTCGCGGAGGGGAACACCCTTCCGGAATTCGACGAGTACATCTGCCTGGTCAACCCGGGGGACAGGGCCGCAGCTGTTGATCTCAATTTCATGCTGGAGAACGGGGAGGTCGTGACTGGCGGCCTTTTCATGGAGCCCCACCAGCGCAGGACCCTTAGAGTAAAGGATTACGTAGAAGAGGGGCACCAGGTCTCGTGCAGGGTCCATTCCGAGGGGCAGATCGTCATCGCGGAGAGGCCGATGTATTTCGTCTACAAGAACAAGTGGAAGGGCGGGCACAACTGTATGGGGTTGAACGTCCTGCAGAACGAATTCTACTTCGCCGAGGGGACGACCCGGAAAAACGGTGTTGACGGCCAGTTCGAGGAATGGATCTGCCTGATGAATCCTGACTCTGACAGGGCCGCCAATGTCACCATAAGCTACATGCTCGGGACCGGTCAGAACGTTGAAAAGCACTATCAGGTCGGTGCCCATTCGCGGCGCACGATCGAGGTCGCAGGCGACGTGGGTCTCGACAGCGATGTTTCATGTAAGGTCACCTCGGACATACCGATAGCCGCGGAACGGCCGATGTATTTTGATTACCACGGCTACGCCGTAGATGGATCGGACGTCGTGGGAGCAACAAGCCCTTCGACGGTGTGGTATTTCGCCGAGGGCTCGACATACCCCGGCTTCCAGGAGTGGCTCACTATCCAGAACCCCAACGACGTGCCGGCCGAAGCAAATATAACCTACATGACCGGTTCAGGGCGCACCGTTTCCAGCAAGAGGACTGTGCCCGGAAATACCCGGGTGACCGTCGATGTGCTGGGAGAGATGGGGGACAACGAGAACGTATCAGCAAGGATAGAGTCCGACGTTCCCGTGGTGGCCGAGCGGCCGATGTACTTCATCTACGGGTCCGAGTCCGGGAAGAACTGGACCGGCGGCGAATCGGCAATGGGGACATCGGCGCCGTCGACCATGTACTACCTCGCTGAGGGCTGCACTATAGATAACTTTGACACCTGGTACACGCTTCAGAATCCCGAGGACAGGCGGTGCGGAGTGGTGATCCAGTACGTCTTTGGTGACGGTTCGGTCCTCGAGAGGGAGTATTCGATCAACCCGCATTCACGGTTGACGGTGAACGTCAACGACGCGGTCGAGAAGCAGGGAGATGTGAGCGGAACCATCACGGCCTCTTTCCCCATCATCATCGAGCGGCCGATGTACTTCAACTACAAGGGCACGATAACCGGCGGCCATAACGTCTGCGGCTACGGGGTAGATTGACGTCCGCAAACCGCAATGTTCAACTCCTGAAGTTTGACATTCGATGCCATACTGGTTATACTTCTAGTAGGATAGGAGGTATAACTAATAGTATGAATGTCAAGACGGCAATCTCACTCGACGAGTCCCTGTTCAAAAAGGTGACGGGGCTTGCCCGCGAGCTGAAGGTCTCCCGCAGCCGGCTTTTCGCGATGGCGCTCGAGGAGTTTCTTAACGACAGGGAGAACGAAGCACTGCTGGCGAGTATCGACGCGGCGCACGGTGAGGCCCCCTCGAAAGAAGAGCAAGCCTACCTGGACCGGATGAAGAAGTATCACCGGAAGCAAGTGGAGGGCGAATGGTGATCGAGCAGGGGGACGTGTACTGGGTCGACATCGGCAAGCCTTCCAGGTCGGGCCCGGGGTACCTGCATCCGCACGTAGTCATCCAGAACAACCTGTTCAACAGGAGCAAGATCAACACGGTTGTCGTCTGCGCGCTTACCTCCAACCTAAAGCGGGGGGATTCACCAGGGAACGTTCTGCTCGCCAGGGGGGAGGCAAGCCTTCCCAGGCGAAGTGTTGTCAACGTCTCGCAGATCTACACGGTTGACAGGCGGGACCTAACAAAAAGAATAGGCCGGCTTTCCCGCGAAAGGGTCCGAGAGGTTCTTGGCGGTGTTGACCTGGTGCTTCAACCCCGCGATTTGAAGTAGCCTTCGAGCGGGCGCACGGCTCTGCATTTTTACCGGGCCTTCTCACCTCTGGATCCTGAGCGAGGTCGTCTCGCTCTCTGCCAGTGCCATCACTTCGGCGGCATCGCAGTATAGGACGTCACCGGGGATAGTGTGCTTGAGGGCCGCCATGGCGTTGCCCACCCGCACACCGAGCGCGAGGTCATCCATGAGCACACCGTATATGTACCCTGCCGTGAACGCATCGCCCGCGCCGACCCTGTCCACGATCTCCACGTCGTATGTTTTGTCACGGTGGAGGGTGCTCCCGTCCCATGCGATCGCCGTCCAGCGGTTTCTGAGTACCGAGATGTCCTCCCGCAGGGTTATCGCAACCGACTTGAACCCGAGCTGCTCGACGAGCTTCCTCGCCACCTGGTCGTAATCCGTACCCTTGACCTTGAAAACACGCCACATGTCTTCCTCGGTAGTGACGAGGTGGTCCACGTGAGACATCAGGGGAGTGAGAGACGCCTGCGCCTCCTCTTCGCTCCAGAGGCGCGCCCGGTAGTTGAGGTCGAAGCTCGTCGAGAGGCCCGCGGCTTTTGCGCACGCCAGCCCTTCCCCGGCCAGCTTCAGGCACCCCTCGCTCAACGCGGCAGCGACCCCTGTGGTGTGGAAGTGGTCGAAATCTCCCAGTACTTTGTCCCAATCGACATCAGCTGGCCCGAGCATGCTGACGGCGGAGCCCGCCCTGTCGTATATGACCCTGCTGGGCCGGGGGCTTGCGCCGAATTCTACATAGTAGATGCCCATCCGCGCGTCGTCTCGCCTGATGACGAGCCTGTCATCCACGCCTGAACGCCGTATCTCCGCCGCGGCCAGTCTCCCCGGGGGATTGTCGGGAAGCGCCGTCACGAAGGCTGACGGCACACCGAGCCCTGTCAACCCAACCGCGACGTTGAACTCGGCCCCCCCGACCATCACGTCAAATGAGCCCGCCTGCTCGATGCGCTGGTTTCCGGGTGGGGAGAGCCGCAGCATTATCTCGCCGAACGTCAGAACAATCTTCATGGCTTTACCGGCCCCCCACGACCTATGATTCCTGGCGCCCGTGATCCCTTTACCACTTTGACGTAGGCCATGGCGGTCGCCGAAACGGAAGCCCAGTCTCCTGCCCTTATTGCGTACGTGTCGATGAGGTTCCCTCCAACTCCAACCGCGAAAGCCCCGGCTCTTATGTAATCGGTTATGTTTCCCAGGTTCACTCCGCCGGTGGGGATCAGCGGAACGCCGGGCAGGGGGCCTGCCAGCGCCTTCAGGTAAAACGGACCGAAGAGCGACGCGGGGAAAACCTTCACCGCGCTGGCCCCCAGTGAGTGCGCCCTCAACACCTCCGTAGGAGTGAGAGCTCCCGGGAAGACCGGTACTCCCGCCAGGTTTGCCGTGGCGATCACCTCTTCGATTATCGCTGGCGAAACGATGAACTCGGCGCCGGCCTCGATCATCGCTGCGGCGGTTTGAGCGTCCAGGACCGTTCCCGCGCCAATGAGGAAATCCCTGTCGGTGATGTCAGTGAGCGACCCGACCAGCGCCACCGCGTCCGGCACCGTCGTGGTTATCTCGATGACGGAGACGCCCGCAGCCGAGAGAGCCTCGATCGTCTTTCTGACGACTTTTTCGCTTTCGCTGACCCTGACGACGGCGATAAGTCTCTCGGCCCCGATCTTCTCAAGAACCTGTTCTTTATCCATGTTCACTCCCGGCACAAGGCGTCAGTCACCTTGTATTTGAATTATCCACATGCCGTCTGCCGGGCTGGCAGAATATCCGCTGAAAAAAAGTATAAAGGCCACCTGCTGTTGAATGATATCATGACAGGTGAGAGCAAGTGGGCCGTCTGCAGGCCCACACAGAGAGAAAGGGCTCGGATGGCGATGAGAAGCGAAACGGTAACCGCGGCAATAATAATGCGCGAGGGAAAGGTGTTGATCGGACAGCGGCACCGGAACAGCAGCTACCCGGGAAGCTGGGAGTTCCCCGGCGGCAAGATGGAGGCTGGCGAGACGCCCGAGGAGTGTATGGCGAGGGAGCTTCTCGAGGAAATGGACATCCGTGTCGTGGTGGGGGAGAGGCTTGCTCAGGTAAGCCACACGTACCCCGACATTACAATCGAGCTGATCGCTTTGAAGTGCGAGTTCTCGGAGGACGAGATCTCTGACATCGGCTGCGAGACCCACGCGTGGGTGGCTCCGAATGAGCTCTCAGAATACGACCTGCTGCCTCCCGACAGGGAGATAGCGGCAGTGCTTTTCAAGGAAGTGGAAGAAGAGGGTCGTTTGTCCCAGGATCTTTTCTAACCGCCAGACTCATCTTCTACACCAATTGCTTGACCTGCCAGCCGGATATCGCTTCAAACCGCCATTTCTTGCACCCCGGAATCGCTTCCAGGTCGAAATGTAGTGCCAGGACATGGCGAATAGAAGGCTAACCAGCTAATGCTAACAAGGCGTAACTGTGATATGAATGTAGTGTCGTGTTTGTACGCACCAAGAAAGACCAGGGCAGGACCTATCTCCAGATAGTGGAGAGCTACAGGGAAGGTGGCAAGGTCCGCCAGAGGGTAATCTGCACCCTGGGTCGCCTGGAGGAACTGACATCAAGGGGCCAGGTGGACGGGATCATCAAATCCCTTTCCAAGTTCTCCGAGAAACTCAAGGTCACAGAGGAGTACGCTTCGGGCAGGCTCCAGGCGAAGAAGGTCACGAGGATCGGGCCCGACCTCATCACGGGAAGGCTCTGGGAAGAGACGGGGCTCAAGGAGATCGTCGAGGGGCTTGCAGGCAAGAGAAAGCACTCCTTCCCCATCGAACGGGCGGTCTACCTGTCCGTACTATCCCGTCTCTTCTTCCCCGGGAGTGACCGCCGAGCCATGAGGATCACCCGCGACTACCGGGCATCGGGGGCTGAAGACCTCGAGCTCCACCAGATCTACCGGGCCATGGCCTGGTTGGGCGAGGAGCGCACAAGAATTGAGGAAGAGCTCTTCGACCGCGGCAAGAGCCTCTTCACCTCGCTCTCCGTGGTCTTCTTCGACACCACCAGCATCTACTTCGAGGGTCAGGGCGGCGAGACCCTGGGGCAGAAAGGCTACTCCAAGGACAGGCGCCCTGATGAAAACCAGATGATAGTCGGGGTGGTAACCGACCAGGAGGGCAGGCCCGTCTCCTGCCCCATGTGGCCCGGCAACACCACAGACGCCAAGACGATCATCCCCATGGCTTCGTCCTTGAGAAAAAGGTTTGGGGCCGCCGACGTTGTGATAGTCGCCGACCGGGGCATGATGGGCAAGAAGAACTCGGAGGCTATCGCGTCCCTGGGCTATCCGTACATACTGGGCGTGAAGATGCGCCTCGAGAAGAAAGCTATGGCGGAAGTGCTCTCCCGGGCGGGCCGTTTCACGCAAGTCCAGGAGAACTTGAAGGTCAAGGAGGTCATGCACGAGGGAAAGCGCTACATCGTATGCCTCAACCCCGACGAGCAAAAGAAAGACCGCATCGCCCGGGAGGCCATGATCGCCTCCTTGAAGGAGAAGCTCAAGAGGGGCGCGGGCCAGCTCATCGGTAACTCGGGCTACCGCCGCTACCTAAAGGTCGACTCAGGCTCGGTGACGATCGACGCAAAGAAGGTGGCGCAAGATGAGCGCTACGACGGCAAGTGGGTGCTCCAAACGACAACCGATCTCCCCGCGAACGAGGTCGCCCTTCGATACAAGGACCTATGGATGGTGGAGAGGGTCTTCCGCGAAGCCAAGGACACGCTCGAGACCAGGCCCGTCTTCCACAAGTGCGACACGACCATCCTCGGGCACGTCTTCGTATCCTTCCTTTCGCTCGTCCTCATGCACGAGCTCAAGCGCAGGATCAACTTCCCCGCTGAGTGGGACGAGGTCAGGGCAGACCTTCATGCTCTCTACGAGGTCGAGGTGGAGAGCGACGGGCGCACCTTCCTGCTCCGAAGCCCGCTCGAGGGTGTCTGCGGGAACGTGTTCAAGGCGGTGGGGGTGGCGATTCCGCCAGCGGCGAGGTTGGCCCAAGTGTAGTGCAAGGCCCTTTTCCGACCCTTCAGAATTGGCTCTATGAAAGGATTTTCAAAAAACAACTGTAGAAGATGAGTTTAAGACTTTATCCATGGCAGCGGCATGCGGGACATATTCGACTATAGGGAAATTCCCCATCTTTATCCGGGATGATTGATTGGTGATGCCTGTTCTTATTAATCTCCTTTCACATGGCAAATTGGGCTGGATGCTATCTACACAGGGTAAGTCGGAGGTTCATTGATATCTGATGGAAGGCGGACTATCAACGGAGCGACTCTCAACGCCGAGCGGTCTATGTATTTCAACTACGAGGGGATATTGGGTGGTAGCGCATCCATCGGTGTGCCCTCTGCAAGGAACAACTGGTACCTGGCAGAGGGTTACACCGGTGGGGACTTCGACACCTGGGTGCTGGTGCAGAACCCGGGCACGAATGATGCCAGGGTTACCATGAAGTTCCAGCTGCAGGGTGGGAGCGCACCCGATAATGTCTTCGACCTCCCGGCGGGAACCAGGCTGGTCAACGTCAATTAGTTTTCCCCCTCCTGTTGCCGATGTCGTCGATGACGAGCGCCTCGAACTTCGAGAGCTTCTTCAAGGCCTTGGCCAAGCGCAGCTCCCTCTTTGCCAGCAGGAGGTCTTGGACCAGCAGGCTGCAGGCGGTGAAGAGCAACGTCATGGGCACACGAAACCTGGCACGGCTGGCAGGCAAGTATAACGCGGAACGCTTCATACTTCATGACAATCGAGGAAGCGGCCCAACTTGTCATACAGGCGGGCGCCTACACCGAGGGCGGCGATGTCTTCATCCTGGACATGGGCGAGCCCGTGCGCGTAATCGACATCGCCAACCAGATGGTGCGCCTGCTGGGTAGAGGCAAGGACATCGAGATCCGCGTGACGGGGCTTCGCCCAGGGGAAAAGCTGGAGGAGCGTCTCAGCTTCCAGTCAGAGGAGATGCTCCCGACCCCGCATCCGAAGATCAACAAGGCGGTTCACGATTTCGACCTGCCGCGGGATTTCGAGGCGCAGGTCGACGCGCTGATAGAGGCGGCGGTGGCAGATGATGGGGATGATATACGCGGTCTGCTGTCGGGCTTGCTACCGAGTTATCAGCCTGGCGCGGTAAAGGAAGAAAAGGACATGGAGGATTCATCACTGAAGCCCGTGCTCAAGATTGTGAAATAGAGCCGAACTCCGCAACTTGCGAATCTCTTATATAATTAGTTAACGCTGAAATATTCTTTTTTCGCAGATCTCACGAGCCTATAGGGAAAGACCATTTCATTGCATGAGTGAACTAGAAAAACCATCCCTGCGTATGCAGGCGGTCCACGGGGTAAAGTGGACGGGCACATCCACTGTCTCCACCACAGTGATTATGTATGCCAGACTCGTGATACTCGCGCATTTGCTTTCACCAAAAGACTTCGGCTTAATGGGCATGGTCCTGGTGATAATCGGTCTAGGTCAATCGTTCGCAGACATGGGCATCAGTAACGCCATTATATGGAAACAGGACGCAACCCCTGATCAGCTCTCAACGCTTTACTGGCTTAACATAATAGCGGGAGTGGTAGTATTCTGTACTGTAATAGCGATATCTCCATTAGTGTCGGCTTTTTTCCACGAGCCCCGTTTGATCAGCCTGATGTTTTGGGCTGCCTTCATCTTCCCAATCACAGCGATTGGGCAGCAGTTCCAAATGCTCCTCCAGAAGGATCTTCTCTTCGAAAAACTAGCGAAGGTCGAGATACTGTCAGCATCAATTGGGGCAGCCACTGCAATAATAACCGCGTTCTTAGGTCAGGGGGTTTACTCGCTAATCTGGGGCCAGCTAACGATTAGCACCTTTGCGGCGCTTCTTTTTACTTGTATGGGTTGGCGAAATTGGCACCCGCGGTTTACGTTCAAACCAAGCATCTTGCACGGCTTTTTATCATTCGGCCTCTACCAGATGGGCGAACGAGTGTTGACTACCTTCGCTTTAAATGTCGATTACATAATGGTGGGCCGCTTCTTCGGTCCCAGGACGCTTGGAATATATATGCTCGCGTGGCAGCTTATGGTCGCACCGTCGGTGAAGTTCAACCCCGTTTTAACACGTGTCGCCTTCCCTGTCTTCGCCAAGAACCAGACTGATGATCTTGCTCTCCAGAGGGGTTACGTCGAACTCCTGAAGATGGTCGCCGTTCTAACCTTCCCAATAATGGTCCTAGCTGCGGCAACAGCACCTGTGCTTGTGCCAGTTGTGTTTGGCCCTAAGTGGAGTCCCGCGATTCCTCTTATCCAGATATTCTTGCTTCTCGGGTTATTCAGGTCACTCTCGAACCCAATTTGGTCGATTCTTTTAGCAAAGGGACGAGCCGACATCGCATTCAAGTTGAGCTTCGCCTCGGCAATCGTTAGCAGCGTCGCATTCTGGATTGCGGCTCAGCATGGACTCTACGTCATGGCATGGGTCGAAGTAGCGGTGGCAGCTCTTTTTTTCTTTGTTTGCCTGGAAATACTCAGGAAGCTCATAGTCCTTAAGTACACCAGCTACACCAGAGAAGTTGGAAAGCCAACGTTACTGGCCTTCATGGTAGGTGGCGCGACCTACGGCTGCTATCGCATCTTCACGGGTTTGATAAACAGCAACCTGTGGCTGTTCATCGGCCTGCTCGCGTTTGGTGTTCTCTGCTACGCACTCCTCATTGCTATGTTCGAGAGACAGTATTTCCTCAATTACTTCTGGCTCTTCCTCGGGAGAGAGAGAAAAAGTGGGACTCTCTAGCGTCCTAGATACCTAGGCTGTCAGTTCTGGAGAACTTCTTTTGAAGGTTGTCACTACAACAACGTCGAGTAGTTGGATAGCACCTGGGTGTTGTCTTACTGCTCACCGTAACGTAGAAGGTATTTGTCAAAGAACGGTCCAAGGTGAAACGCATTCACCCCACATAACCGACTGAGAGGCCCCCCTGGGCAGCCTTTGCCGCTTTCAGGGAAGTGCACAACAGGTTCTGGTCCACAGGTACTTCCAGGTGCTTGATGAAAGCGTTCGTGTTGCCTGCTAGACATACTGGGTAATGCAACGGTGACCGACTAGCTTTTGACTTTCCACCAATTGATGGTGCTCTCAAGACCGTCTTCCAGATTTCTCCTGGGCTCCCACCCGACCAGCTCATTCAGTTTTCGCACATTGGCGACTATGAGTGGCGGTTCAAGCGTAGGCGCAGGAATCGCGCCGAGATTGACTAGACTCCGCCCGCCCATCAAATCAGCAACAGTGTAAATGATAGTTTTCAGAGCGACTGGTTTTCCCGAGGCGATGTTCACCGGACCTTCAACGTTGCTATCTAGCAAGCTTGCGAAAGCGGAGGCAACATCTTCCACATGTAAGTAATCTCTGATCTGATTTCCATGGGTACATCGCGCGGGTTGGTTTTGTAATAATGATGTTATCACTGAGGGAACCAATCGTCTTCTATCCTCATGCGGGCCATATACGAAGAATATCCTTCCCCAGGCACTGATTACTCCAGCTTGTTTAAAAAAACTAGAGGCTATTTCTTGGAGAGAACTCTTACAAACTCCGTAAAGACTCTTGCTCCTCGTCGGTGTAATCGCTTCAGAACAGTATCCATAGCGCGAATCATATTCAAAGCAAGTGCCTGCGATTACCGGTCTCGCACCACCGTTTTCCAAGAAACTCGCGATAAGACCCAGGCTTGCATTGACCCATTCCAGATTCTTTGGAGATGTCAAGCATTCGCCATGAACGGTGTGCCAGGCTAAGTGAAGAAGATGAGTAGGCTTCACTTCTCCCATCAGATTATTAATCTGTTCCGAATTCAAGAGGTCACACTGATGCCATGTGACGGATGGTATTTCTTCTTGTGCAATTAAGTTAGAGTGATAGATCGCATGAACTTCATACCCTTTCTCTAATAGAAAGGGTATGGAATGCCTGCCGATGAATCCGCTTGCCCCTGTTAAGAGCACTCTTTTCATCTTTCTAACCTTGATAATCGGGAATCATTGCGTCTTTTTCGGAGAGAATAGGATCTGGTATCGGCCATTTTATACCAATTATGGCGTCGTTCCACCGGATTCCCCGCTCGGACTCAGGTGAGTAATATTCAGATGCTGGATAGAGGACCTCAGTGTTGTCCACGAGTGATTGGAATCCGTGCGCAAAGCCTGCTGGCACATATAGCATACGGTAGTTTTCATCTGTTAGCTCAGTAGCAATCCATTGCCTGTATGTCTTCGAATCGGGGCGAATGTCCACTATTACGTCGTAAATCGCTCCCTTGATACAGCGGACTAGCTTGTCTTCTTCTTGCGGGCTCACCTGATAATGCAGCCCCCGCAGCGTTCCTCTTGATAAGCTGCGTGACATGTTGCATTGAACGAATCTTGGGTTTAGGCCGTTCTCCTCAAATTCGCGCTGGC